>Ga0213824_1000070_pt1 | contig 88239 bp, 82 predicted proteins | sample MC6MC0906MG_FD_179892 | JGI IMG/M metagenome (GOLD analysis project Ga0213824, IMG submission 179892) | Enriched soil aggregate microbial communities from Iowa State University, Ames, United States - MC6-MC0906-MG | ecosystem: Environmental > Terrestrial > Soil > Unclassified | place: USA: Iowa...
TCGCACATTAGTGTGGGCTTTTTTACATAGAATATATTTAATACGGAAATTTACTATGTTCCTTACATATTAAAGTTTTTAGAAAGACTCAAATGTAAGCATAATAAGGAAGAAAAGTTGATTTTTTATTTCTAAAAACTGTATATTGAAGAGGAATATTCCTACATACGTAAAGGAGGGCTATTAATGAAACTAATGGAACAGCAACTACATGAATTAGGTGGCTTGCGAGTACATATTATTCCGACTGATAAATATAAAACAAATACCTTTGTATTTCGTTTTAAAGCACCTTTAAATGAGGAGACGGTGACAGAGCGTGCCCTATTGCCATACGTATTGCAAAGTGCGACAGAAAAACTACCTTCTGTAATTCGCCTTCGTCAATATTTAGAAGAATTATATGGATCTTCTTTAGCGGTAGATGTAAGTAAGAAAGGGGAAGACCATATTATCTCTATTTATGTAGACATCGCAAATGAAACATATTTACGAGATGCACCACCGTTATTTGAAAAAGCGCTTTCTATGTTATCTGATATTGTTTTACATCCAGCAACAGAAGGCGAAGGTTTTCTACCTGCTATTGTAGAAAGTGAGAAGCGAGCACTCTTGCAACGAATTGAAGCTACTTATGATGATAAAATGCGTTATGCAAACGAGCGTTTAATTGAAGAAATGTGCAAAGTAGAACCATATCGCTTAAGTGCAAATGGGAAAAAAGAAAGCGTTGCTTCTATTACAAATGAAAGTTTGTATCAATATTATCAAAAAGTGTTAGCTGAAGATGAAATGGATTTATATATCATTGGTGACATTTCAGAAGATGCTGTGGAGCTTGTAAATAAGTATTTTTCAATTTCACCTCGTGTTGTGAAAGAAAGAAATGTACTTCTTCATAAACGAAATAATGAAGAGAAAGAAATTGTTGAAAAACAAGAACTAAAGCAAAGTAAATTAAATATTGGCTATCGCACATTTGTTACGTATAAAGATGAAGATTATTTTGCACTGCAATTGTTTAACGGATTATTTGGAGGATTTTCTCATTCAAAGTTATTCGTAAACGTCCGTGAAAAAAATAGTTTAGCGTACTATGCAGCATCAAGATTTGAAAGTCATAAAGGTTTGCTCTTCGTTATGTCTGGAATTGAAGCGAAGAACTTTGAAAAAGCGGTTGAAATTATTAAAGAACAGATGAAAGCAATGCAAAGCGGTGATTTTTCAGAGGAAGAGATTCAACAAACAAAAAGTGTAATTCAAAACCAAATCTTAGAGGCTGTTGATACACCACGTGGTTTTGTTGAAATGCTTTATCATGGCGTTATTTCAGAGCGTACGCGTCCAGTTGAAGAGTGGCTAACGGGTATAGAAGGCGTGACGAAAGAAGAAATTGTGAAAGTTGCTAATAGTATTGAATTAGATACAATTTACTTTTTACATGGAACGGAGGGAGAATAAATGGAGAAGATTGTGTATGAGCAATTAAAAGAGACATTATATTATGAAAAACTTCCGAATGGATTAGACGTATACATTTTACCGAAACAAGGATTCAATAAAACATTTGCGACATTTACGACGAAGTACGGTTCTGTTGATAATACGTTTGTCCCACTTGGAAAAGAAGAAATGACTCGTGTGCCAGATGGGATTGCTCATTTTCTTGAGCATAAATTGTTCGAAAAGGAGGACCATGACGCATTTCAATTGTTTAGTAAACAAGGTGCTTCAGCAAATGCTTTTACGTCCTTTACGAGAACTGCTTACCTCTTTTCTTGTACATCAAATGTAGAGCGAAATTTAAATACGTTGTTAAATTTTGTTCAAGAGCCGTATTTCTCGGAAAAAACGGTTGAAAAAGAAAAAGGTATTATCGGCCAAGAAATTCAAATGTACCAAGATAATCCAGATTGGCGTTTATATTTTGGATTAATCGATAGCTTGTTTGTGAAACATCCAATTAAAATTGATATTGCAGGGACGATTGAGTCTATTAGTAAAATTACAAAAGACCTATTATATGAGTGTTATGAGACTTTTTACCATCCAAGCAATATGTTATTGTTTGTTGTTGGGGCGATTGATCCTGAAAAAACAATGGATTTAGTTCGTGAAAATCAAGCGAAAAAAGATTACGAAAACCAACCGGAAATCGTTCGTTCTTTTGAAGAGGAACCAGAAGAAGTAAATGAAAAGAAAAAAATTATTTCAATGCCTGTTCAAACTCCAAAATGTTTAGTAGGTATTAAAGCAACGAATTTACAAGAAAAAGGGCAAGCTCTTTTAAAACAAGAAATTGCGCTTACATTACTTTTAGATTATTTATTTGGAAAAGGGTCAGTTCATTATGAATCTTTATATAATGAAGGTCTTATTGATGATTCGTTCTCGTATGACTATACAGAAGAAAATAACTTCGGTTTTGCAATGGTTGGTGGAGATACAAAGCAACCTGATGAATTGGCAGGTCGATTAAAAGGTATTTTACTACAAACGAATTATGATAAGTTAGATGAGGCTGCGCTGGAACGGGTGAAGAAAAAGAAAATAGGTGGATTTTTACGATCATTGAATTCACCTGAATATATTGCAAATCAGTTTACACGATATGCGTTTAATGAATCTAGTTTATTTGATGCTCTTACAGTGTTAGAAGGATTAACTGTTCAAGATCTACAACAAGCAGCAAAAACATTATTAATTGAAGAGAAAATGAGCGTCTGCCAAGTGCTGCCAAAAAAGTAAAGTGATATTTGAATAAAAAACGCAGTATCTATATCCCTCATCTAACGTTTGGTTATTGCCAAATGGTAAGATGAGGGTATTATTTATTTATACATAAAAGATAAGAGAGGGAATTTATGAAAAAGTATGCATTAGTAACTGGAGGGAGCGGAGGGATTGGCTCTGCTATTTCGAAGCAGTTAATCGAGGATGGTTATACAGTCTATATTCATTACAATAAAAGCGAAGAGAAGGTAAGGGAGTTACAGAAGGAATTTGATGTAGTGATTCCTGTGCAAGCAAATTTAGCTTCTAGAGAGGGAGCAGAGGAATTGTGGGCGCAAATCGAACATCCTATTGATGTTATTGTATACGCAGCTGGAAAGAGTATTTTTGGATTAGTAACAGATGTTACGAATGAAGAATTAGATTATATGGTTGAGCTTCAAGTGAAGAGTGTATACAGACTTCTATCGATGGCGCTTCCATCGATGATCGGGCGGAGAAGTGGAAATGTTGTTGTTATTTCATCCATTTGGGGGCAAATAGGAGCATCTTGTGAGGTGCTGTACTCAATGGTAAAAGGTGCACAAAATTCATATGTGAAAGCTTTAGCGAAAGAGGTTTCTTTAAGTGGATTACGTGTGAATGCAATAGCACCAGGTGCAATTGAAACGGAAATGTTAAGTGTCTTTTCAGAAGAAGATAAAATGGGAATTGCTGAAGATATACCATTAGGTAGAATCGGTTTACCAGAAGAGGTAGCAAAAACAGTCTCCTTCCTTGTTTCACCAGGAGCTTCTTATATTACGGGGCAAATTATTGGAGTCAATGGCGGTTGGCATTGTTAAAAATTTCTTACATAAAAAACAAAAAAATGTACAAATTAAACATGATTCTATTACTCAATAGTGAGGTGCTTAAACATGTCAGTGTTAGATAATTTTGATCAGTGGAAGAGCTTTTTGGGAGAACGTTTAGAACAAGCGGGGGGAAAAGGGCTTGATGGTGGTGCCGTATCAGATATGGCATTTCGTGTTGGAGATTATTTAGCTAATGAAGTAGAAGCGCGCAACGATCAAGAAAAATTATTATCTGAGCTTTGGAAAGTTGCTGATGAACAAGAGCAACATACAATCGCAAATTTAATGGTGAAGTTTGTACAACATAAGTAAAAGTAGAGAGGAGAAACTCCTCTCTACTTTTTTTGTATAATAATTAAGAGGGATAGATTATACATTTAGCTTCCCTATTAAGGTGAAATCATATAATATAGTACGTAGGTGTAAAGTAAGCGTGGGGGAGTGATCTTGGATGATTGAATGGTATTTTGAATATGAAATACATAAAAACCGACCTGGCTTACTTGGTGACGTTTCTTCGTTAATCGGTATGCTTGGCATCAATATTGTCACAATTAATGGTGTAGATAATGCACGACGTGGACTTCTACTTATGTGTGATAATCAAGAGCAAATCTCTAGACTTGAATCAATTCTAAATACGATGGATAATATAACGGTAACGAAATATCGTCCACCAAAGCTTAGAGATAAGCTAGCAGTTAGACATGGTAGGTACATACAACGAGATGCAGATGATAAGAAGACATTTCGATTTGTACGTGATGAATTAGGATTACTTGTAGACTTTATGGCAGAGATAATGAAAAAAGAAGGTCATAAGCTAATTGGGATACGAGGAATGCCTCGTGTCGGAAAAACAGAATCCATTGTTGCCGCAAGTGTTTGTGCAAATAAGAGATGGCTATTCGTATCATCGACTCTTATTAAGCAAACTGTTCGTAGCCAATTGATTGAAGATGAGTATAGCGACGATAATATTTTCATACTAGATGGAATTGTATCCACAAAGCGTGCAAATGAAAGACATTGGCAGCTTGTTCGTGAAATCATGAGGTTGCCTGCAACGAAAGTTGTGGAACATCCAGATGTATTTGTGAGTCAGTCGGAATACACATTGGATGATTTTGATTATATTATCGAATTGCGTAACGATTATGATGAAGAAATTCAATATAATTTAGTAGATGAAATTGAGCAAGGTACGCAAAATAATTTCTCTATGTTTGACTTTTAAAGAAATATTGAGGTGTTAGTAGTGACGGAATTAGGACAAAAGCTGACAGAAGCAAGAGAAGCGAAAGGCTTGTCTATTGATCAGCTGCATGAAATTACAAAAATTCAAAAACGCCATTTAGTAGCGATTGAAGAAGGCAATTATGATGTATTGCCAGGAGCTTTTTATGCGCGTGCATTCATTAAACAATACGCAGATGCGGTTGGATTAAATGGAGAGGAACTGCTTGTAGAATATCAGAGTACGATACCACAATCTGAAAAACACGATGTTCCACAAGTATCAACTGGACAGAAAACACAAGAAACAATGCAAAAATCTTCATCATGGCCAATTGCAGATCATATGCCGAAAATTTTGATTGCGTTATTAGTGATTGCATTTGGAGTGGTAGTATGGTTTGTTATTCAAGCGTTAACTGGAAAAGATGATAGGCAAGTTCCAAATGCTCAAAGTGAGAAAATTGAAGTTCAAAAAGCAAAAAATTCTCCGCTAGATACGAAGAAAGATGAAGAGAAAGCGGAAGAACCAAAAAAAGAAGAGCCAAAGAAAGAAGAGCCAAAGAAAGAGGAACAGCCAGCACAACCAACTGGACAGCAAGAGATAAAAGTAGTTGGAACAACTGGTAAGGTATCTACTTTGGAAATTCATAATAATAAAACATTAGAACTGGAAATATCGGGTAAAGGTGCGAGTTATGTAGATGTTAAAGATGATGCTGGGAACGAAATTCTAAACACTACAGTACAAGGTGGCCAAATAGAAAAACGTGATTTATCAACAGTAAAAGAAGTGCGACTTAATATTGGAAATGCAACGAATGTTGAAGTTAAACTGAATGGTCAAGTGGTTGCTTTCCCATTGGATCCAGAAAAAGAACTTCACCAAAGATTGGTGATAAAAAACCAAGGGATAGGGCAACCTGCACAATAACAGTCATCGCTTCGATGACTTTTTTCAATGAACAAATGTTTTTGATATGATGGAGGAATAGCTGTGAATTTACCAAATAAAATTACAATATCTAGAATCTTCTTAATTCCAATTTTTATGGTAATTATGTTAGTGCCCTTTGAGTGGGGCTCATTTATAGTTGGTGATGTAGAGTTACCAATTCAACATTTAGTAGGGGCACTTATCTTTATTATTGCTTCGGCTACAGATTGGATTGATGGACATTATGCAAGAAAGTATAATCTTGTAACGAATTTAGGGAAATTCCTTGACCCGTTAGCAGATAAATTACTTGTTTCGGCAGCACTTATCACATTGGTAGAAATGCAATATGTACCTGCTTGGATCGTTATTGTAATTATAAGCCGTGAGTTTGCAGTAACAGGTTTACGCCTTGTACTTGCTGGGACAGGGGAAGTAGTGGCAGCAAATCAGTTAGGGAAAATTAAGACATGGACACAAATTATTGCGATTGCAGCGTATTTATTACACGATGTACCTTTAAATTTAATCCATATCCCAGTTGCTGATATTTTCATATGGATTGCATTAATCTTTACTGTTATTTCAGGATGGGATTATTTCTGGAAAAATAGGGCTGCTTTTGTAAACTCAAAATAGAAGTTTTATGGGGGAATTGGGATGAATGCTGAGATTATTGCGGTTGGAACTGAATTGTTACTTGGACAAATTGCAAATACAAATGCCCAGTTTTTATCTGAAAAGTTAGCTTCAATTGGAATAAATGTGTACTATCATACTGTTGTGGGTGATAATAACAAGCGATTACAAAAGGCAATTGAATTGGCTGAAGAGCGCGCTGATATGCTTATTTTTACAGGCGGATTAGGGCCGACAAAAGACGATTTGACGAAAGAAACAATAGCGTCTAGCTTAAGTGAAGAGCTTGTGTATGATGAAACAGCATTAACATCCATAAGCGATTATTTTAAGCGTACAGGCCGTGAATTTACGGAAAACAATAAAAAGCAGGCGCTCGTTCTAAGTGGCTCGACTGTATTTGCGAATGATCACGGTATGGCGCCTGGCATGGGGTTAAATAAAAACGGAAAAGTTTATATTTTATTACCAGGGCCACCAAAAGAAATGAAGCCGATGTATGTAAGTTACGTAGAGCCTTTTTTACGTAACTTTACAACAGGGGAAAATATTTATTCTCGCGTTCTTCGCTTTTTCGGCATTGGGGAATCTCAATTAGAGGTAAAAGTTCAAGACTTAATTGACGGACAAACGAACCCGACCATTGCACCACTCGCAAATGATGGAGAAGTGACATTACGTTTAACTGCAAAACATCATGATGCGAATGAGGCGGAGAAACTAATTCAACATGTGGAAAATTTGATTTTAGAAAGAGTAGGAGAATTTTTCTACGGATATGACCAAGATTTTCTTCATTACAAGGCAATAGAGTTATTGAAGAAAAAAGGGTTAACTTTAGCATGTGCAGAAAGTTTAACAGGCGGTCTCTTTGGAACTCAAGTAACAGAAAATGCGGGTGTTTCGTCTGTGTTTAAAGGCGGTGTCATTTGTTATCAAAATGAAGTAAAGCAACAAATTTTACATGTACCTGAAGAAGTGTTACGTACGGACGGCGCGGTTAGTAAACAATGTGCTCGTTATCTTGCTGAAAATGTAAAGAAACTGTTAAAAGCAGATATCGGAATTAGTTTTACTGGGGTGGCAGGACCGGATGCTTCAGAGTATAAAGAACCAGGAACAGTATTTGTTGGATTGGCGATTAAGGATGAACCGACTGAAGTCTTCCCTCTTAATTTAAGTGGAAGTCGTCAACAAATTAGAGAACGCTCTACAAAATATGGATTTTATCATTTATATAAAAAACTAGAAGAGATATAAATTTCTTCTAGTTTTTTTTGTGGGAAAATCTAGTTTGATTCGATATAAAATAAAAAAATCGAATAAATGTTCGATTTTTGTTGGCAAATTGAATTGAAAATAGGTATAATAAGATTAGCAATTCAGTTAAGGAGGAATTTTGAATGAGTGATCGTCAAGCGGCATTAGATATGGCGTTAAAACAAATAGAGAAGCAATTCGGTAAAGGTTCAATTATGAAATTAGGAGAACAAGCGGAGCGTAGAATTTCTACAATTTCAAGTGGTTCTTTAGCACTAGATGTGGCACTAGGGGTAGGCGGATACCCACGTGGCCGTATTATTGAAATTTACGGACCTGAAAGTTCAGGTAAAACAACAGTTTCATTACATGCAATCGCGGAAGTACAGCGACAAGGTGGACAAGCAGCATTTATAGATGCGGAGCATGCGATGGATCCTGTTTATGCACAAAAATTAGGTGTTAACATCGATGAATTACTATTATCACAGCCTGATACAGGGGAGCAAGGACTAGAAATCGCAGAAGCACTTGTACGAAGTGGCGCGGTTGATATTATCGTAATTGACTCTGTAGCAGCTCTTGTACCGAAAGCTGAGATCGAAGGGGACATGGGTGACTCTCACGTTGGTTTACAAGCACGTTTAATGTCACAAGCACTTCGTAAACTTTCAGGTGCAATCAACAAATCAAAAACAATCGCAATCTTTATCAACCAAATTCGTGAAAAAGTTGGGGTTATGTTCGGAAACCCAGAAACAACTCCAGGTGGTCGTGCGTTGAAATTCTATTCGACTGTCCGTCTTGAAGTGCGTCGTGCTGAGCAGTTAAAACAAGGTAACGACATCGTTGGTAATAAAACGAAAGTAAAAGTAGTTAAAAATAAAGTAGCACCACCATTCCGTGTTGCTGAAGTTGATATTATGTACGGAGAAGGTATTTCAAGAGAAGGTGAAATCTTAGATATGGCTTCTGAACTTGATATCGTGCAAAAGAGTGGTGCTTGGTACTCTTATAATGAAGAACGCTTAGGACAAGGTCGTGAAAATTCGAAGCAATTCTTAAAAGAGAATACGGATTTAAGAGAGGAAATTGCCTTCTTTGTTCGTGAACATCATGGAATTGGTGAAGACTCTGGTGTTGAAGACACGGAAGATTCAACCCTTCAAGATTAAAAATAAAAGACACGGAATCGTGTCTTTTATTTTTAAATTCACTATGAAAGCGTTTTATATAGCTGGAGATAAAATATTTATTCTATCCAAAAGGCTATGTGTAAAGAGGAATATTCATATATTTTACGTGAAGACAATGGGATTTACTAAGGTTTTCCAGGATAATATGCTACCTACTTTTCGAATTCAGATAAGATTCAGGGCTGAAGGTAAAGAAAGTAAAAGTAGACAACGCTTGACAATGAAAATTGCGATAGATACAATGAGAATGTATATTTTTTCTTATATACGATATACTCTTCTCAAGAAGAGAAGTAATATTCGGAGTAAGACTTAAATCTTGCCGAAATAATAATATGACATTTTAATTGTGAAATGAAGAAAGTCCCTTAAAAAAGTGGGACGACGGTCTTTGCTGTACGTTGCTATTCAATGTACATGCCGACAGTCTTTTTTCATTCATAGCAAGGGGAGGTGAAATCATGAGTAGTACAGTTTGGATACTCATCTCCATTTTGCTTGCAACAGTCGGTGCAGTTGTTGGCTTTTTTGTTCGAAAGTCTATTGCTGAAGCGAAGATTAATGGTGCAACTAATGAAGCGAAACGTATTCTAGACGAAGCGAATCGTGATGCTGAAGCACTTAAGAAAGAAGCGCTTTTAGAAGCAAAGGATGAAATTCATACACTTCGTACAGAAGCTGAATTAGAAATTCGTGACCGTAGAAGCGAATTACAAAAACAAGAAAATCGTTTAATGCAAAGAGAAGAGAACCTTGATCGTAAAGACGAAACGCTCGATAAGCGCGAGCAACAGTTGGAAAAGAAAGAGGATTCTCTTGTGGCGAAACAACAACAGATTGAAGAGTTGGAAAGCAAAGTGGGAGAGTTAGTTCAAAAGCAACAAACAGAATTAGAGCGCATTTCCAATCTGACACGCGAACAAGCGAAAGCAATTATTCTTGGTAAAGTAGAAAGTGAAGTTTCTCATGAAATTGCCGTTATGGTAAAAGAAAGTGAAGTTCGTGCGAAAGAAGAAGCGGATAAGAAAGCAAAAGAGATTTTATCTCTTGCAATGCAAAGATGTGCAGCTGATCATGTTGCTGAAACAACCGTTTCGGTTGTAAATCTTCCAAACGACGAAATGAAGGGACGTATTATCGGACGTGAAGGTCGTAATATTCGTACGCTAGAAACGTTAACAGGTATTGACCTTATTATCGATGATACACCAGAAGCGGTAATTCTATCTGGATTCGACCCGATTCGTCGTGAAACAGCTCGTATCGCTCTTGATAAACTAGTACAGGACGGACGTATTCACCCAGCGCGTATTGAAGAGATGGTCGAAAAATCAAGACGTGAAGTGGACGAGTATATTCGTGAAGTCGGAGAGCAAACAACGTTTGAAGTGGGTGTTCATGGCTTACATCCAGATTTAATTAAGATTTTAGGTCGTTTAAAATACCGTACAAGTTATGGACAAAACGTCTTAAAACACTCTATGGAAGTTGCATATTTAACTGGACTTATGGCAGCGGAGCTTGGTGAGGACGAAAAACTAGCAAGACGTGCTGGTCTATTACATGATATCGGAAAAGCAATTGATCATGAAGTAGAAGGTAGCCACGTTGAAATTGGTGTTGAACTCGCAACGAAATATAAAGAGCATCCTGTTGTAATAAACAGTATCGCATCTCACCATGGTGACACAGAACCAACTTCTATCATTGCAGTTCTAGTTGCAGCAGCAGATGCATTATCAGCTGCAAGACCGGGAGCTCGTAGTGAAACACTTGAGAACTACATTCGTCGTCTTGAAAAGTTAGAAGAAATTTCAGAGTCTTATGAAGGCGTAGAAAAATCTTTCGCAATTCAAGCAGGACGTGAAGTTCGTATTCTGGTAAAACCAGATACAATTGATGATTTAGAAGCTCATCGTTTAGCTCGTGATATTCGAAAACGTATTGAAAATGAACTGGATTATCCAGGACATATTAAAGTTACTGTTATTCGTGAAACACGTGCAGTGGAATACGCAAAATAAAGTGGTGAAACACCACTTTATTTTTTTGTGTTGGAATTGGGTAAAATAAAATTATTTATGAGAAGTATGCAAGTGAAAGAAACTTATAATAGGTAAATTTTTAATATTATAAGGAAATTGCTTGTTAGAGTAAGGGAATAAAAAATGCAGTACATAGAAAGGGTAAGACATATGAGAATATTATTTGTTGGGGATGTAGTAGGATCTCCTGGTAGAGACATGATTCAACAGTACGTACCGGCATTAAAGAAAAAATATACACCTACAGTAACAATCATTAATGGAGAAAATGCTGCGGGTGGACGTGGAATTACGGAAAAAATATATCGAAATTTTTTGGAGTGCGGGGCACAGGCAGTTACGCTTGGAAACCATGCTTGGGATAATCGTGAAGTATTTGAATTTATTGATGATGCTAAATATCTTGCAAGACCAGCTAACTTCCCAGAAGGAACGCCAGGAAAAGGTCTTATCTTTGTGAACTGTAACGGAACAGAAGTTGCAGTAATTAACTTACAAGGACGTACTTTCCTACCTCCGATTGATTGTCCATTCAGAAAAGTGGATGAATTAATCAACATTGCAAAAAAACGTACGAATATTATCTTTGTTGATTTTCATGCTGAAACAACAAGTGAGAAGCAGGCGTTAGGTTGGTACGTAGATGGTCGTGCTACAGCTGTAGTAGGTACACATACACACGTTCCTACAGCTGATAATCGTATTTTACCAAGCGGAACAGCTTATATTACAGATGTTGGTATGACAGGACCGTATGATGGTATTTTAGGTATGGATCGCGAAGCGGTATTGAAGAAGTTTTTAACGAACTTACCAGTACGTTTTGAGGTAACGAATGGCAGAACGCAATTAAGTGCAGTTTTAATCGATGTGGATCCAAATACAGGGAAAGCGAAGAAAATTGAACGCATTTTAATTAATGATGATCAGCCGTTTTTTGAGTAATTTTTAACGAAAAGTTAGAGAAGTCATTATATTTTAATTTTTTAGAAAAATTACAGAAATTTAGCAGGAATACGTGCCATTCCTCGTGAATATAAGTTAAAGTGAAATAATTGCTATTACTTTTTATAAAAACGAGGAGGAAACGCGGAATGGAAATATTAAAAGTTAAAGCAACGTCGGTCCCTAATTCTGTAGCTGGTGCACTTGCAGGTGTTATTCGCGAACGCGGAACAGCAGAAATTCAAGCTATTGGTGCAGGTGCATTGAACCAAGCGGTAAAGGCAGTAGCAATTGCAAGAGGATTTGTAGCGCCTAGTGGTTTGGATCTGATTTGTATCCCAGCGTTTACAGATATTATGATCGATGGCGAAGAGCGTACAGCAATAAAATTAATTGTAGAACCTCGTTAAGTTGAAACAACCTGTTTGCATGTATGCAAACAGGTTGTTTTTATAGTGGAGGAATGAATATGAAAATTTTTGATGCTCATTGCGATGTACTCTTTCAGTTATGGAGTGCAAAGGGAAAAAAAGACTTTCAAAACGATTCACAATTACATATTACATTTGAACAATTAAAGAAAAGAAAAGGAAGTATACAATGCTTTGCGATATATATACCAGAAACAGTAGCGTATGAAAAGCGCTTTGAAGTTGCACTGCAAATGATAGATATTTTTCATAGTGAAATTCTATCGCTACCAGGAATGAAGTTTATTCAGACAAAAAACGATATTAACATGCTAAAACAGGACGAGATTGGAGCGTTATTAACATTAGAAGGATGCGAAGCGATTGGAAAAGAAGCGATGAAATTACGTTTGTTTTATCGCTTAGGTGTACGTTCCTTTGGATTAACCTGGAACTATGCTAATTTATTAGCTGATGGGGCGCTAGAGACACGTGGTGCAGGCTTAACTACATTTGGTAGACAAGTTGTACAAGAGCTTAATATGTTAGATTTATGGACCGATGTGTCTCATTTAAATGAAAGAAGCTTTTGGGATGTTATAGAAATAGCTAAAAACCCAATTGCATCTCACTCAAACTGTTATCAACTTTGTGGGCATCCACGCAATTTAACCGATGAACAAATAAGAGCTCTCATAAAGAAAAATAGCATTATTGGTATTACATTCGTACCGCAGTTTTTAACGAATGAAAGACAAGCGAATATAGCAGATATATTAAGACATGTGGAATATATTTGTTCATTAGGTGGAGAAAAAAATATAGGATTTGGTTCTGATTTTGATGGGATTTTAGAAACTGTTATAGGTGTAGAAGCATATAGGGATTATGAAAATATAATTAATCATCTGTGTAAAAAGTATAGTGAATCAACTGTAGATCGATTTTTGTATAAAAATTTTGTTGACTGTGTAACGTTCTAAAGATTATGTTTTAAAAATTCGGAAAAATCAAAATAAACTCACTTGAATTTATTGATTTTTTTAAGACCTAATACTAGAATGGAAAACGAAATAGCTTTATACTAAAGATTCAGGGAAATCAGAAGAGGCATAATTTGCGTCCATTGTAGTTTATTTGTATAAAAAATGCTAAACTAATACTGTAAAAAAATACACTACAATGAATGCAGCCAAAAGGGGTGTAGGAGATGATTAGTCAACTTTCATGGAAAGTTGGAGGCCAACAAGGTGAAGGAATTGAAAGTACAGGGGAAATCTTCTGTATTGCATTAAACCGATTAGGATATTACCTATACGGTTACCGCCACTTCTCATCACGTATTAAAGGCGGCCATACAAATAATAAAATTCGTGTAAGTACAACAGAAGTACGCGCGATCTCAGATGATTTAGATATTTTAATTGCTTTTGATCAAGAAACAATTGATTTTAACTTCCACGAACTACGTCCAGGTGGAATTGTAGTTGCGGATGCGAAATTTAATCCAACAATACCTGATAATACAGATGTAAATCTATATGTGATACCGTTTACAGATATTGCTTCAGAGTTAGGCACATCATTAATGAAAAACATGGTTGCTGTTGGGGCATCTAGTGCGGTATTAGGATTAGACGAAACAGCGTATTTAGAGGTTGTTGAAGAAATCTTTGGTCGTAAAGGAGAGCAAGTCGTTCAAAAGAATATGGAAGCCATTAAACGCGGCTCTCAATATATGAAAGAATTGCTTGGTGAAAAAGTAAACATGATGCAGCTTGAAAAAGCTGACGGTAAGAAACGCATGTTTATGATTGGAAACGACGCAATCGCATTTGGTGCAGTAGCTGGTGGTGCTCGCTTTATGTCTGCATATCCAATCACACCTGCATCTGAAATTATGGAATACTTAATTAAAAAGTTACCGAAAGTCGGCGGGACAGTAATCCAAACTGAGGATGAAATCGCAGCTTGTACAATGGCAATCGGTGCAAACTACGCTGGTGTTCGTACATTAACAGCATCTGCTGGTCCTGGTCTTTCTTTAATGATGGAAGCAATTGGTTTAGCAGGTATTACTGAAACACCGCTAGTTATCATTGATACACAACGTGGTGGTCCAAGTACGGGCTTACCAACAAAACAAGAGCAGTCTGACTTAATGGCTATGATTTACGGAACGCATGGTGAAATTCCAAAAATCGTAATGGCGCCAAGTACAGTTGAAGAAGCTTTCTATGATATTGTAGAAGCGTTTAACTTAGCAGAAGAATATCAAGTGCCTGTTATTTTCTTAACAGATCTACAACTTTCTTTAGGAAAGCAAACAGTAGAACCACTTAAGTTAGATAAAGTTGAAATTCGTCGTGGTAAGCTTGATTTAGAAGTAGAATTACCAGAACGTGAAAATAAAGCATACTTCAAGCGTTATGAAGTAACAGAAGATGGAATTTCACCACGTGTTTTACCTGGTATGAAAAATGGTATTCACCATGTTACAGGTGTAGAACATGATGAAACGGGTAAACCATCTGAATCAGCGTTAAATCGTAAAGATCAAATGGACAAACGTTTCCGTAAAATGGCGAACTTGCAGTTTAATACCCCTATTTACAAAAATGCTAAGCATGATGAAGCAGACGTATTGTTAGTTGGCTTTAACTCAACTCGTGGTGCGATCGAAGAGGCAATGCAGCGTTTGGAACAAGAAGGAATGAAAGTAAACCATGCTCATGTACGTTTAATTCATCCGTTCCCAACAGCTGAAATCGATCCACTTGTGAAAAAAGCGAAGCGTGTTGTAGTCGTAGAAAACAATGCAACTGGTCAGCTTGCTAACATTATGAAAATGAATCTTGGTAATGGTGAGAAGATTTCTAGTCTTTTAAAATATGACGGAAATCCATTCTTACCGAAAGAGATTTACAACGAATGCAAAAAAGGGGTTGTATTAAATGGCAACATTTAAGGACTTTCGTAACAGTGTAAAACCAAACTGGTGCCCAGGTTGCGGAGACTTCTCAGTGCAGGCTGCGATTCAGCGTGCGGCAGCTAACGTTGGTTTAAATCCAGATGAGCTAGCTGTTATTTCTGGTATCGGCTGTTCAGGTCGTATTTCAGGGTATATTAATTCATATGGTTTGCATAGTATTCACGGACGTGCTCTTCCGATTGCACAAGGTGTGAAAATGGCAAATCGTGATTTAACAGTTATTGCATCCGGTGGTGACGGTGATGGTTTTGCGATTGGTATGGGACATACGATCCATTCTATTCGTCGTAACATTGATATTACGTACATCGTAATGGATAACCAAATTTACGGATTAACAAAAGGTCAAACTTCACCACGTAGTGAAGCTGGATTTAAAACGAAAAGTACACCACAAGGTTCAATTGAACCATCACTAAATGTTATGGAAATGGCTTTAACAGCTGGTGCGACATTTGTGGCGCAAAGCTTTTCAAGTGATTTAAAAGAATTAACGCAAATTATTGAAGCTGGTATTAACCATAAAGGCTTTTCATTAATTAATGTATTTAGTCCATGTGTTACGTACAATAAAGTAAATACTTATGATTGGTTTAAAGAGAATTTAACGAAACTAAGTACAGTAGAAGGATATGATCCATCTAACCGCATGATGGCTATGCAAACATTAATGGAAAAGAACGGGTTAGTAACAGGTTTAATATATCAAAATACAGCGCAACCTTCATACCAAGAGCTTGTAAAAGACTATAGTGAAAAGCCTTTAGTGCAAGCTGATTTAAATATGGATCAGAAAATGTTTGATGAACTTGTTGCTGAATTTATGTAATATAAGAAGAGGAGGTTGCCATTTGGTAACCTTTTTTTTATGAGAAAAATATTGGATAGTCTTATTTACTTAGAAAATTCAGAATGGTAAAATAATATATAAATCGTTGTATGAAAATGGCGAGTTCATTGCTTGTGAAATGTAAGGTCAGACAGAGCCTCTTTCTTGTTAAAATTGGCGCAACGCTGCATACTATGGTAATGTTTATAGGGATAAAGCAATATGTTTTGGATAGGACAAAAAGAAGTATGAAAAGGAATGTCTATTTGCGTGGGGAAGACTTCATTCTTATGAATGATTAGATTGATTACTCAAGTTTCAAAGGACAAGTTATCTCTCAAGCTATCTAACCATTTTTGAGGTGAGTCAAAGCGCGTTAAAATGGACTATAGAGTGTGTATAGTTAAGGGTGAAAGGAGATTACCGATGAACGAGCAACAACGATTAGCAAGTCAACAAGCAAATTCCTCTACGAAAAAAGAAGAGAAAGATTATAGTAAATACTTTGAAAGTGTATACCAACCACCTTCCTTAAAAGACGCGAAAAAACGAGGGAAAGAAGAAGTTAAAATTGAACGGGATTTTGGCTTACCTGAAGAATTTCGCAATTTTGGTACAGGAAGAAAGTTCTATATTCGTACATATGGTTGTCAAATGAATGAGCATGATACGGAAGTAATGGCGGGTATTTTCACCGCACTTGGATATGAGCCAACCTTTTCAACTGAAGATGCAGATGTAGTTTTATTAAATACTTGTGCAATTCGTGAAAATGCTGAAAATAAAGTGTTCGGTGAATTAGGTCATTTAAAGTCATTAAAAAGAAGAAATCCGGACCTTTTAATTGGTGTATGTGGTTGTATGTCTCAAGAAGAATCTGTTGTAAATAAAATTATGCAAAAAAATCAGCATGTAGATATGGTGTTTGGAACGCATAATATTCATAGATTGCCGTATATTCTAAAAGATGCAATGTTCTCGAAGGAGACGGTAGTTGAAGTTTGGTCAAAAGAAGGGGATGTAATTGAAAACCTTCCGAAAGTACGCCGTGGTGATATAAAAGCTTGGGTAAATATTATGTATGGCTGTGATAAGTTCTGTACATATTGTATCGTACCGTATACACGTGGAAAAGAGCGAAGCAGACGTCCTGAAGATATTATCCAAGAAATTCGTCATTTGGCTGCGAATGGTTATAAAGAAATTACACTACTTGGCCAGAACGTAAATGCATATGGTAAAGACTTTGAAGATTTTGAATATGGACTTGGCGATTTAATGGACGAACTCCGTAAAATCGATATTGCCCGTATTCGTTTTACAACGAGCCATCCACGTGATTTCGATGATCACTTAATTGAAGTGCTTGGAAAAGCTGGAAACTTAGTAGAACATATTCACTTACCGGTTCAATCTGGAAGCACAGAGATGTTAAAAATTATGGCGCGTAAATATTCACGTGAGCATTATTTAGAACTTGTAAGAAAAATTAAAGAAGCAATTCCAAATGCAGTATTCACAACTGATATTATCGTTGGTTTCCCAAATGAAACAGATGAGCAATTTGAAGAAACGATGTCGTTATATCGTGAAGTAGGATTTGATACTGCCTTTACCTTTATTTATTCTCCGCGCGAAGGTACACCAGCTGCAAAAATGAAAGATAATGTACCGATGGAAGTGAAAAAAGAACGTCTTCAACGCTTAAATACACTAGTAAATACGTTGGCAATTGAAAAGAATAATCGTCACAAAGGTCAAATTGTAGAAGTGTTAGTTGATGGGGAAAGTAAAAATAATCCAGAAGTACTCGCAGGTTATACTCGTACGAATAAACTTGTAAACTTCGTCGCTTCAAAATCTTTAATTGGTCAGCTTGTGAAAGTAAAAGTAACGGAAGCAAAAACTTGGTCTCTTAACGGGGAATTAGTTGAAGAGCCGATTGAGGTGGAATAATAGATGAAAGCATATTCGAAAGATGAAATTGTTGAACAAGCGAAAGAATTAGCAAAAATGATTTCTGAAACAGAAGAAGTTGATTTCTTTAAGAAAGCAGAGGCGCAAATTCATAAAAATGAAAATGTAAAGCGTGCAATTGATGAAATTAAAGCACTGCAAAAACAAGCAGTAAACTTGCAGCATTACGGGAAATGGGAAGCTTTGAAAAAAGTGGAAGCTGACATTGATGCATTGCAAGATAAGTTGGATAGTATCCCAGTTGTGCAAGAATTTAAATCTTCACAAACATATGTAAATGACTTACTACAGCTAGTTGCAAGTACGATTTCTAACAACGTAACAGATGAAATATTAATTTCAACTAATGGCGATGTATTGAAGGGTGAAACGGGCGCAGCGGTAGAAAGTAAAAAAGGAAATTGTGGTTGTTAAAGAGATGTCGAATTGACATCTCTTTTTTTAGTGGGTTAAACGTAAGTTCTTCTCGAAAAAAGAATGACACATTCCGCTATTGTCACGCATATGATTAAGTGAATAGTGATTGAGGAGGGTTACGAATGTCCGAATTTAGAGAGATTATTACAAAAGCAGTGGTTGGAAAAGGACGTAAGTATACAAAGTCAACGCATACATGTGAATCGAATAATGAGCCAACAAGTATTTTAGGGTGCTGGGTAATTAACCACTCGTACGAAGCAAGAAAGAATGGAAAGCATGTAGAAATTGAAGGTTTCTATGATGTGAACACTTGGTATTCATTTGATGGTAATACAAAGACAGAAGTTGTAACAGAACGTGTGAACTACACTGATGAAGTGAGCATTGGGTATCGTGATAAAAACTTTTCTGGTGATGATTTAGAAATTATTGCTCGTGTCATTCAGCCACCAAATTGTTTAGAAGCTCTTGTATCACCAAATGGTAATAAAATTGTTGTAACTGTAGAACGTGAATTTGTAACAGAAGTAGTTGGGGAAACGAAAATTTGTGTAAGTGTAAATCCTGAAGGTTGCGTAGAATCAGACGAGGATTTCCAAGTCGATGATGATGAGTTTGAAGAATTAGATCCGAACTTTATCGTCGATGCAGAAGAAGAGTAATAGAAAGCTAGGGAGAAGTTCTTCCTAGCTTTTTACTTTACATAAGTGATGCTTGAATGAACATGATTCCTTATGAAATGTGCTATAATGAGGAAAGACTCCTGAAATAGGAGATATGGATGTCCGTGAAGTGTGACATATATATAAATTGATTACTATGTAAGAATTATGGAGGAAAAGTATGACGCAATATACCCCTATGATACAGCAATATTTAAAGGTTAAGGCAGACTATCAAGATGCCTTTTTATTTTTCCGATTAGGTGATTTTTATGAAATGTTCTTTGAAGATGCGGTTAAAGCAGCTCATGAACTTGAAATTACATTAACGAGCCGAGATGGTGGCAGTAGTGATCGTATACCGATGTGCGGTGTACCGCATCATGCAGCTAAAAATTATATTGAACAACTTGTTGAAAAAGGATATAAAGTAGCTGTTTGTGAGCAAGTGGAAGATCCAAAAACAGCTAAAGGTGTAGTGCGCCGTGAAGTCGTACAACTCATTACGCCAGGAACGATGATGGAAGGGCGTACTATTGATGAGAAAGAAAATAACTTCTTAGCAGCATTAACACATTTTGAAGATGGATCGTATGCTTTAGCTTGTAATGATTTAACGACTGGACAAAATACAGTAACGTTGTTAACAGGTTCAGTAGAAGATATTTTATTAGAAGTGTATGCAACTGGTTCAAAAGAAATTGTTGTAGATTCTACATTTTCAAAAGATGAATTAAATAAATTAACTGCAACATTAAAAATGACGATTTCGTATGAAGATGCAACAACGATTCCGGAAGGGTTAGAACATCTTGTGAAAAACGTTTCGCAAGCAAAGTTAATTAAAGCAGTTGGACGCTTATTTAACTATGTGATAAGAACGCAAAAACGTTCGTTAGACCATTTGCAACCAGTGGAAATTTATTATACGAACCAGTTTATGAAAATTGATGTGCATTCAAAGCGAAATTTAGAGCTGACAGAAACACTTCGAACGAAAGAAAAAACAGGATCATTATTATGGCTATTAGATAAAACGAAAACAGCTATGGGTGGTCGTATGTTAAAACAGTGGATGGAACGTCCACTGATCCAAAAAGAAAAAGTAGAAGAGCGTTTAGAAATGGTTGAAACATTTGTAAATGATTACTTCTTACGTGAAGATTTAAAAGAAAAATTAAAAGAAGTATATGATTTAGAACGTTTAGCAGGGAAAGTTGCATTTGGTAATGTGAATGCACGGGACTTATTACAGTTAAGACGATCTTTACTTCAAGTACCGGCTATTTTAGAAGCGATTAGTCTGTTAGATAATGCTTATGCAGCAAGGTTAATTCAAGGTGCGGATCCATGTGAGAGTTTAACTGAATTACTAGGAAGAAGTATTCAAGAAAACCCACCGCTTTCTATTAAAGATGGAGATATTATTAAAGACGGTTATAATGACAAGCTTGATCAATATCGCTACGTTAGTAAAAACGGGAAAACGTGGATCGCTGAGCTTGAAAAACGAGAGCGTGATATTACAGGAGTTAAATCGTTAAAAATCGGGTACAACCGTATTTTCGGCTACTACATTGAAGTGACGAAGGCGAATCTTGCAGCACTTCCAGAAGGGCGCTATGAGCGTAAACAAACGCTTGCTAATGCTGAACGTTTCATAACAGATGAACTAAAAGAAAAAGAAACATTAATCTTAGAAGCGGAAGAGAAAATTGTACAATTAGAATACGATTTATTTACAGCACTTCGCGAAGAAGTTAAAGTATTCATTCCGAAATTACAGCATTTAGCGAAAGTAATTAGTGAGCTAGACGTACTGCAAAGTTTTGCGACAGTTAGTGAAGAAGAGCAGTTTGTAAAACCTGTTTTAACAACTAAGCGCGAAATCTTTATTAAAGATGGTCGTCATCCTGTCGTTGAAAAAGTATTGAACGGGAAATTGTATGTACCGAATGATTGTATTATGCCGGAGAAGATGGATGTCTTTTTAATTACAGGACCGAATATGTCTGGTAAAAGTACGTATATGAGACAATTAGCACTTGTTACTGTTATGTCACAAATTGGTTGCTTTGTACCAGCGACAGAAGCAGTATTACCTGTCTTCGATCAAATATTTACGAGAATTGGTGCAGCGGATGATTTAATCTCAGGTCAAAGTACATTTATGGTTGAAATGTTAGAAGCGAAAAATGCAATTGCAAATGCATCAGAAAGAAGTTTAATTTTATTCGATGAAATTGGACGCGGTACATCTACGTATGATGGTATGGCACTTGCACAAGCAATCATTGAACATATTCATGACCAAATTGGTGCGAAAACGTTATTCTCTACACATTATCATGAATTAACAGTGTTAGAAGAAAGTTTAGACCAACTAAAGAATGTACATGTTTCAGCTATTGAAGAAAATGGAAAAGTAGTTTTCCTTCATAAAATTCAAGATGGAGCAGCGGATAAAAGTTACGGAATTCACGTTGCGCAACTTGCTGAGCTTCCAGATAGCTTAATCGCTCGCGCGAAAGAAGTGTTAGCACAACTAGAAGGACAGGAAGAAATTATTATTCCAAAGCGTGTAGAAGTGAAAGAGCAAGAGCAAGAAGTTGCTCCAGAACCTGTAGTTGTAAAAGAAGAACAAGCAGAAATACAAGAAAAGCAAGAAGAGACTGAAGAAGAATCGCAACTATCTTTCTTTGGAGGAGAACAGTCTTCGAAGAAACAAGACAAGCTTGTGTTAGATCAAAAAGAAACGGCAGTACTTGCACAAATTAAAAAAATTGATTTACTCGATATGACACCTTTAGAAGCGATGAACGAACTGTATCGTTTACAAAAAAAGTTAAAGAAAGGATGAGTAAGTAGATGGGGAAAATTCGCAAACTCGATGACCAACTCTCTAACTTAATTGCGGCAGGGGAAGTAGTAGAGCGCCCTGCCTCAGTCGTAAAAGAACTTGTGGAAAATTCTATCGATGCGAATAGTACATCTATTGAAATCCACTTAGAAGAAGCTGGTTTATCAAAAATTCGCATCATTGATAATGGAGACGGCATTGCAGAAGAAGATTGTATCGTCGCTTTTGAACGACATGCGACGAGCAAAATTAAAGATGAAAATGATCTATTTCGTATAAGAACGCTCGGTTTCCGCGGAGAGGCCCTGCCGAGTATTGCCTCTGTAAGTGAGTTAGAATTAATCACAAGTACAGGTGATGCGCCTGGTACACACCTTGTGATTAAAGGTGGAGACATTATAAAACAAGAGAAAACAGCGAGCCGAAAAGGAACAGATATTACAGTTCAAAACTTATTCTTTAATACGCCAGCGCGCCTTAAATATATGAAAACGATTCATACAGAGCTTGGGAACATTACAGATATCGTGTATCGTATTGCAATGTCTCACCCAGAAGTATCGTTAAAACTGTTTCATAATGAAAAGAAATTGCTTCATACATCAGGAAACGGTGATGTAAGACAAGTACTTGCATCGATTTACAGCATTCAAGTTGCGAAGAAGCTTATTCCAATTGAAGCCGAATCTTTAGACTTCACAATTAAAGGGTATGTAACATTACCAGAAGTAACGAGAGCGTCTCGTAATTATATGTCAACGATCGTAAATGGTCGTTACGTTCGAAATTTCGTATTAATGAAAGCCATTCAGCAAGGATACCATACATTACTGCCAGTCGGACGATATCCAATCGGCTTTTTATCGATTGAAATGGATCCAATGCTTGTTGACGTTAACGTACATCCAGCGAAATTAGAAGTTCGTTTTAGTAAAGAACAAGAATTGCTAAAGCTTATCGAAGAAACATTGCAAGCTGCATTCAAAAAAATACAACTTATTCCAGATGCTGGTGTAACAACGAAGAAAAAAGGAAAAGATGAAAGTGTGCAAGAACAGTTCAAGTTTGAGCATACAAAACCTAGAGAATCATCTATGCCTAACATCGTTTTACCGACTGGTATGGATGAAAAACAAGAAGAAACAACGACTGTGAAACAACCAGCACAACTTTGGCAACCGCCGAAGCAAGAATGGCAACCACCACAGTCACTAGTAAGAGAAGAGCAAAGTTGGCAGCCATCTACTAAACCGATAATGGAAGAAACGATTCAAGAAGAGAAATCGTGGAACAGTAACGACGAAGACTTTGAATTAGAGGAATTGGAAGAAGAAGTTCACGAAATAAAAGAGATTGAAATGAACGGTAATGATTTACCACCGCTTTATCCAATTGGACAAATGCACGGAACATATATTTTCGCTCAAAATGATAATGGGTTATATATGATTGATCAGCATGCAGCGCAGGAACGTATTAATTATGAATACTTCCGTGATAAAGTGGGACGAGTTACGCAAGAAGTACAAGAACTACTTGTACCGTACCGTATCGATTTATCTCTTACCGAGTTTTTACGTGTCGAAGAGCAGCTGGAAGAACTAAAAAAAGTCGGACTATTTTTAGAGCAATTCGGCCATCAATCTTTTATTGTCCGCTCGCACCCAACGTGGTTCCCGAAAGGACAAGAAACAGAAATCATTGATGAAATGATGGAGCAAGTCGTCAAACTAAAAAAAGTTGATATTAAAAAATTACGTGAAGAAGCAGCCATCATGATGAGCTGTAAAGCATCCATTAAAGCAAATCAATATTTAACGAACGATCAAATATTTGCTTTACTGGAAGAACTACGTACAACAACAAACCCGTATACATGCCCGCATGGAAGACCAATTCTTGTGCATCATTCTACTTATGAATTGGAGAAGATGTTTAAGAGGGTTATGTAGGATTAATGTCCAAAGAGAAAAAGTTCGTTCCCAGTTATTTGAAACGGTTTGAAAGTGCCTAGCATTATTTATATGTGTTAAAAGAAAATAAAATAAATACGTAATAGCAATGTTCTCTACAGTTATTTTAATAAAATATTGAGAGAAATAAAAAGGAGCGATAGTAACAAGTCGCTCCTTTTTAATATAATTCTTTTGCAACTATATTTTAAAAATTCATTTATAAACTAGGGATAACCTACTTGTAATTTATATGTGCTTTCTCATTTTTTTGTAAGGAAAGATGTTTTTAATTTACAGACTTATCAGAATTATGTAAAGTGTAGATAAAACCATAAAATGGGGGTGTTCTTTATGTGTACTAGTTTGACATTACAGACAAAAAACGGTCAGCACCTTTTTGCAAGAACGATGGACTTCACATTAGATTTGAATCAAGAAGTAATAATCATTCCTCGACATTACCAGTGGAATAATATAACTGGTGAAATCATTAATACGAAACATGCTACGGTCGGAATGGGAATTAATCATCAAGGAAGGATCATTATGGCGGACGGAGTAAATGAAGCAGGTATGACATGTGCAACACTCTATTTTCCAGGATTCGCTACTTATAGCCAAAGCATAGATGACAACAAAACGAATTTGGCTCCATTTGATTTTGTGACTTGGAGTCTCACACAATTCAATTCTGTCAAAGAGTTAAAGAAATCTGTAGATAGCCTTACCTTTTTGGATATACCATTACCGGATTTAGGACTTACGCCACCACTACATTGGATTTTAGCGGATAAATGGGGAGATTGCATTGTACTGGAGCCGACAAATGAAGGATTAAAAATGTATGACAACCCACTAGGAGTGATGACTAATAGTCCAGAGTTTAATTGGCATTTGCAAAATTTAAGACAATATATAGGCCTTAAATCGCAGCCATTCGCGCCAACAGAGTGGAGTAACTTACCATTAAGTGCTTTTGGTCAGGGCTCAGGCTCAATGGGACTTCCAGGGGATTTCACCCCGCCATCAAGGTTTGTGCGGGCAGCGTATGGCAAACAAAACATTCAAGGTATAGATGGTGAAGAAGAGGGAGTATCGGCCCTTTTTCATATCTTATCAAATTGCGAGGTTCCTAAAGGCGGAGTAATAACAGAAGAAGGTGCATTAGATAATACCATTTATACAAGCGTAATGTGTATGGAGTCAGGAACATATTATTATCATACCTACGATTGTAGACAAATTATAGCCATTCATTTATTTCATGAAAATTTAGATACAGATGAGATTAAAGCCTATCCATTCCAACGGAAACAAAAAATATTTTATGAAAACTAAGTAGATTCGAAATAACGTTTGGTAAATTTTTAAATATATATAATAGAGCAATAATGGTCTATATAATTCTTGGGTACTTCTTTAACTTTGTGATTCATCATAAATCTACTCCTTTCTTCAATGACTCCAGCGAGTAAAATTTTGCTGGTAGGAGCAGTGATGGTGGACTTTATTGCCTAATGTATTCGAATAGTATTATCCTGAATATCTCTGAAAACGCTAAGAAACTTATTTTTTCCATTAAACTAGCTTTTATTTCTTCTAGAAGGCTCATTAAAGTGCTATTAGGTAAAATAAACATGGACGTACTCCATTTATAAATAGTAAAGAACAAAAAAGGTGTGGAAAATATCCATACCTTTTTTGTTCTTCTATTATCTATGTATAAAAAAGCGCTGTATATCAGCACTTTTTAAAAGTACATGAGTTGTATAAAAAAGATTTATATATTACCTATAACTATGCAAGGTCTAATATAGATTCTTATTTGATTAATTGTTATAAAAGTCTATAAGGTTATTTGTTTTTATTATTATTAATTTTTTCCGTATATAGCACCTGTTCTTTATAGTGTTTTTTAATTGGGAAAGTATGTGTACCAGAGCCGTTTTTGTATGTTTTATTGATGGGGTTCTTTAAAGGGACTGTTGTAGTTTCAGTAAATTCATATGGGTAATTTATTTTAGATTTATCTTCAAACATGAAAATGCCTCCTTTTTAGGATTTCCTGAATTCTTTACTATAACATGATATGCATATAGAGTTTTTTTGGACTAGTTATTTATATAGGTTAGAACAATTTAATTACATAACTACTGAAATATTTTTCAGGAAAACAATTGGAGAAAGATATTGTAATGATAGCTGTTCACTATTATTGTTGTTTAAGTTATCGTGGTGTGTTCGAAATTCTGAGGGGACATAGCATATTGGTCTATCTAATAACCATTATGTGAGGAGTTCTTTTATTTATCAGTGAAACAAACAATGCATATATATTCGTTATAGATTGTTTTTATAATGTAATATATATATAGTTTTCCTGATAATATAATGTGGAATATTATAGTGTTATTAGGTTATTAGGAACATTTAATGTTGTTTCACAATTGAAAGGGAATTGAAAAAAAACTGAAACTTTTCTCATAAAAATTCAATCTTACTTGAAAAATGAAAGGAAAATGAAATTTTCCAAAAGGAATTCTTTGTTAAGATAAAAAGCATACATACAAAAAAAGTATTGACATATCTTTAAAAATGTATTTTGAGATATAGTGGGGGAAAAGATGAGATTAGAAAAACAATTAATAAAAAAGATGTATTATGAAACGTTCCTAATGGAGAATGAAACACATCCACCTCTTCAAGTACTGGGAGAAGCTTATGTAAACGAAGAAAAAAATGAAATTTCCGATGGATCTTATATTCGTTTTGCACAAGGTGAATTTTATTATCACCATCAAGATTTTGAAGCAGCTATTTTTAAATGGGAGAAAGTTAGTAATGAATTAGCGCCATGGGCACAAAAAAATATTGCGGATGCTTACTTCGAACTTAACCAATTATCAGTTGCTGAAAATGTGTATACTTCCATTACTACTGATAACAAAATACTTATGACTGAAATTGTATTGCAATTACTGTCTCTTTACATCGAGCAAAATAATTTTGATTCAGCTTTCGCTGTTATAAAAGAAGCGGTTTCTTTAAATCCCGATTATCCAAACGTCACAACAATTGCACGTTCCTTTTATGAAGAACAGCAAGATTTTGATAGTGCAGTAGAGCTTGCTGTGAACGAGTTAATTCGAACAGAATCTTATCCGTGGTTTGAGGTTCTAAAAGAATATATCGATAAAGGATTTACTAAAAATATTTCACCAGATTATTTTTATAAAGTATTAATAACATTAAATAATGTAGATCAAGTACAATTTACGCAAATAGTTTCATCACTTTGGCGCAGCTATAAAGATGAACAAAATTACTTATTATGGCTTAACACAATAAATGAATTTTTCATACATATCGAAATACATTCGTCCGATATATGGGACGAAATTTCTTCTCTTTACGAAAAAACATATTTTGAATTAATTCAAGGTCAATATATGCTTAGACAATTACACGATATCATTCCAAATCTGTTAACAAATTGGTTAAAGGTAGTCAATCCCTCTCATGCTGTATTTCCATCTGCAGCAGTATTGGCATGGGATGAGATTTTTCCTTCTAAAATAGATTCAGCGGATATAAAAGATGCGGAAAACCTACTGTCATATTCTATTAATCATGTGAATGGCTTAGAGTATAGTTTACATCTTTTTGAATCTATTACATACTGGGCACAAGAACATGATTTAGAAATGGGTCACCGATTTAGCTGGTTAGTTGGCGAGCTTGCAGATTTAAGAACAAATCGCCTATTAGTAACGGGAACTTCAGGAAACGGAAAAGCGTCATTTATTAACTCTATTTTAGGAGAAAATATATTAGAGAACTCAATCTCAAATGTAGTTGTTTTTAAAAATGACGCTTATACAGAAATTAACGCTATAACAGATTCGGAAATTACAACAACTGAGAATTTCTCTGATTTCCATAACATGATGGCAGTGCACCGTCAAACATATAGAGATAGAGCATGTGTTGAATTTAAATTACCATGCAGATTTTTAAGTAAAAACAAACTTACATTCGTTGTTACACCTAGCTTTAATAGGAACAATGACGCAAGAGATGAGGTATTTGAATATTTAAATTCTGTAGATGAATTATTATTCGTATTGAATGCGGATTCACCTTTTACTGACAAAGAACGTGACATTCTATTAAGTATCCAAGAACATACACCAAATCTACAAGTTCATTTCTTATTAAATAAAATCGATAACATTTACAATGAAGCAGAAATAAAAAGAGTTATACAAGATACACAAGTGAGAATAAATACATATTTCCCTAATGCAAGAGTTTTCCCGTATTCTTCGTTATATACAAATAGTAAACAATTAAACGATTTAACTGAGTTTATTCATTTTAACTTTAACCATAAAAATATCGATGTAGAACGTACTGAAAAGCTATTGTTTTTCATTAGAAAAACAATTACATATCTTTTGGATAAGCGCGTCGAGAGAGAAAACAATCTAGTGGATTCAATTAATTGGAATGAAGATATGTTAGTTAAACTTAACGGTTGTATTAATAACCTTACTGCTTTTGAGAAGGAAAAAATTCATTTAATTACAGAATCATATCGTACGATGAAAAACGAAATTACTAATGATCTTACAGAACATATTCCAAAACTATTGCAGAGTTGTTCTGATTTAATTAGTGAAGAAAGCGATTTTGGTCACATTGATATTGAATTAAACACAGCGATGAATAGAAGAGTGCAACAATATCTAGAACAAACGGTATTACCTAATCTTGCTCGCTCTATGCAAAATTGGATTGCGACCTCTAATAATGAGCTCCTTCAAAGTCAATTGTACTTAGAAGAAACTAGTGAAGGACTTAATTCTTTATTTGGAGAAAATCGAATACAGTTAGAATGTGACTTTAAAGTAATTGATGACTGGCGCAGAGATACTGATAGAATGACAACTAGAATGCAAATGGAAGAAGTAAATATTTTACGCCGATTTACGCCAGCACAATTTTTCCTGAAAAGTGCCGGTAAATTATTTGGAGTTCTTCCTAAAAATAAAGCTATGCTATATAACAAATACAAACAGTATTTAGAAAATGAAGATTATACCGATGTAACGGCTTCTATTATGAAGAAGTTTTTCTTGCAATTTGAGCTGTTTGAAAATACACAAGAGCGGGATATTAATATGTTCTTTAGAAATCCATTTGGCGCGTTGGAACAAGCTGTAAAAAACACTCATTTAGAAATAAAAGAAAAGCAAGATAAATTGCATAAAATGAAATCAAACCCTGAAGTTTACCATGATCCTATAATGCTCTTTGAATTGAGATTACGTCAATGTGAGGTGATTTTAAATATAGGTGATGATAATACTTATACAGATGTAACTTTAGAAACAAGCGTAGAATAAAAGTAAACTATATCAAGTTTTTTATATGAAATTGCATCATGTGTTATAAGAGGGGAAAAGGGAGCAACCGTAATGAGTTGCTCCCTTTCCTTATATAGATTAATTTTCAGTCTCTTTAATTTTAGTTTTTACTTCTCCAGTTTTAATTTTATTACTTTCTGAGAAACGTAATAAATCGCCTTCAATAATTTTGTCAGACATTCGTAATTCATTTTGTGCACGGTTAATCAGTTCTTGAGCTTCTTTTTTTGGTAAATCTATAACCTCACCTGTTTCTCGATTATAAAAAGTATGATTTGTATATGCATACTTGTCTGTAATAAAGCTACCATCACGTAAAACAACAAAACTGGTATATTCATCTGAAAACATATCATGGCCAAAACGGATATCGTTAGTAGTATCAATCCCTAATAAATTTAGAATGGTAGGTTTCATATCGATTTGTCCCGTAGGCTTTGAAATAGTTTGACCTTCTGTTTGGCCAGGGATATGAATATATAAAGGTGTGCGTTGTAAATTTAAAGTATCAAATTCTGTTATTTGATCTTTTTCTAAAAACTGTGCCATTGCGCGATTATGTTTTTCAGAAATGCCATAATGATCACCATATAACACAATAATAGAATCATCATACATTCCCTCGGCTTTTAAACGCTCAATAAATTTTTTAATTGATTCGTCTAAGTAACGTGCTGTTACGATGTAACGATCAAATACGCCATTGCCAGAGTTGTATGGTTCAATGAATTTTGTATCTTCATCATACGTAAATGGATAATGGTTTGTTAAAGTAAGGAAACGAGCGTAAAATGGTTGATTAACAGTTTTTAATATATCTACTGATTGATCAAAGTATTCAATATCTTTTAATCCCCAATTTAAATTTGTTTCGGGCGTAATTTTGTAATCAAGTTCATTATAGTAACGATCATAACCAAGAGCAGAGTACATGATATTACGATTCCAAAATGTTGCGTTATTCGCATGGAATACAGAAGTGAAATAGCCTTGCTGACGTAAAATTTCTGGAGTCGCAGTATAATCGTTGTTACCGTGCGTGAAGAATACAGCTCCTCGATTTAATGGATACAACGATGTATCTATTAGAAATTCAGAATCTGATGTTTTTCCTTGACCAGTTTGGTGGAAAAAGTTATCAAAGTAATAGCTTTCATTTATGAATTCATTCAAGAACGGTGTAACTTCTTGACCATTGACGGATGCACCTATTAAAAAGGTTTGCAAGGATTCAAGAGTAACGACAATTACGTTTTTTCCTTTCGCTGCACCAAACATATTAGGATTTGGTTCACTTTGGTTTGATTTTACGTAGTTTTCAGTTTCTTGTAATTTGCTACTATCAGCAAGTGCCTTTTGGGATCCAGCTTTTACTTGTAGTGTTAAATCATATATTTGATGAGTGTATAGTCCTAAATTTTTAACAAGCATAACTCGGTCGAATGATCTCGTTAATAGTTCAGGTCGCTCTTTTTCTGCAAGATGTAGATTAGCAAAAAATACACCAATCGTTAAAAGAAAATATAACAAGCGTGCCGGATGAGTTACACGTTCTGTTTTAAAGACTAGTACTTTCTTTTTTAATAAAATAAAGAAGAAAATAATGTCTACGAATGCGAGGATAATTTTGTAGTTCAATATTTCTATAATACTGCCGCCTAATTGGCCGAAGTTTGATGTTTGTCCAAGTACTGGTAACGTAACGAAATCATTATAAAAATCATAGAACATTACATTCCCAACAAGTACGATTGTTAATAAGAGATTAATACATAGCGCTATATAATTTCTCTTTTCACCGGTTGAAAATAATGCTAATCCAACAAATGCTAACGATGCAGCGAGAGGGCTAATAAACAAAATAAGTTCTTGTGTAGAAGACTCAATTTTTAAATCAAAACTAAATCGCGTAATAAGATATGTTTTTAACCATACTGCTAAAGCAATTATTATAACAAAGCTTATATTTTGCATTTGTAAGTTTATTTTATTCTTCATTTTTACACCTTCTTTATAGAATTTATTTAACTAATGTTATATATTATATTTTTATAACTATTAGAGTGTGGTGAACCATTTATATTATATTTTTCTAAAGGTAATAATTTGAAGTATTCATATACATACAATGGAGAATTTTAAAGCGAGGTAACATAAATCTAATTTTTTTAGAAACGGAGCAGAAAAAGTCATAGTTGTAGTAAAAAATACTTATAGACATCCTAACATATTAAACACTACGGTGATGTTACAAAATATCGAACAAATAAAAGTGAGAATGAATAGAGACTTGTAAAACTATTGACATTCAATTTGTTAGAATTGAATGTCAATAGTTTTACATACATGGTTATATTAAATATGTATCTTGTAAAATCCCGATTCTTTGTGGGTTAATCAGTAGCGCGGTAAGGATTTCATTCATGCTATTACTGCATAAGTAAAGTACTGGTGAAACTCAAAATGTTTGATTGGTATCTAAATTATAGCAATTAAATGTCAGACAAGTATTTTCCAACATACAGACCACTTGCAGCAGCTTGAGATAATGAATGAGTGATGCCTGAACAATCTCCAATTAAAAATAGCCCATTCATACTTGTTTCAAAATGGTTATTGATTTTTATTGTAGGAGCGTAGAACTTGCCATCAATTCCATATAATAAAGTATCTTGATCGATAGGTTCTTGGATAAATTGTTCTAAACGTAATAAAAATTTTTTGAGTCCTTCAATATATAATGGAGGAATCTCTTTATTCAAGTCTCCATAATCTCCGTGTAGTGTAGGCTGTATACGATTATGTTTCATGTTGTTCTCCGCTGTAGGTTGTTTCTTTATTAAGTCCTCTAAACGTTGTATAACAATCCGATCTCGTCCTTGGTTAATGTTTTTAATAATTGAACTTGCGTATACATTTGCTTCTTTGAGAGTTGGAAAATAGCGCGGGATAAATAAAGTGAAATTTAAGTTAGAAGTGCCAGTTTCTTGCTCTCGGAAATTTTGACCATCAGGCATAATCAAGCCGTCTTCGTACTTTCGAATAATGCGTCCTTTTGGATTCATACAGTAAGTAGTAGCCGTGAAAAGTTCATGCTCATAAGAAAGTTTCGTCTCAAATGTATCTTTTAATATAGAACGTAATTGGTGTTCTTTCATCTCTACTCTAATACCTAAATCTACACGAGTTTGCTCTTGAGAAATATTTAGAGAAGTGCACATTTCTTTTAACCAATCCGCCCCAGAACGTCCCGTTGCAAATACGATTTGCTTAGATTGAACTGTTCCTTCATTTGTCTCTATTTTAAAATGATTTTTCTGTTTCATGATATGCTCTACATCTATATGAAATCGGATATTTATTCTCGTAAGTAAAAATTCGTAGAGCTGCTGAAAAATATTACTTGAAAGTGTAGTGCCAAGATGCCTTACTTCTGTTGTGAGCATTTGTAAACCACATGTCTCAGCTCTCTTAGTGAGATTTAGATTTTCTGTAGAATATTTTGAAACCGAACTTCCGCCAAACTTACATAGAATATCATCTACTTCAGCCATGAGTTGTATAAAGACCTCTTTACCGACTTTTTGCTCAAGTGCTCCGCCAAATCCGTTTGTATAATTAAATTTCCCTTCAGATTTTCCTAAACCACCAAACCCGAAATATTTATCACATACAGTACAATTACACACTTTTCCTTGGTCTAAAGGACAATGGCGATCTTCTAAGGCTTTACCTTTATCAAGAATTAAAACCTTTTTATTACTTTTAGCTAGTGAATAAGCCATAAAAATGCTACTCACTCCAGCTCCGATAATTGTAACATCATACATATTTTTTCACCTGCTAACGAATAGTTTGTTTTTTATTTTCTTAGTGTATAACACTTTTATGAAGTTAAGAAATAGCTTTTATTAATAAAGAGGGAGTTTTTGAACTTGATGCTTTTTGAATTTCTCCGAGTGGTGGAGTAAATACAAATGTTTTTATTTGAAAGAAGAAATAGTTTTAAATGATTACTGTGTCATAGGATTAATAAAATCTTACATATAAAAAACAGACCTTTTAAGTGAAGAGGTCTGCTAATCATTTAAAATAGTTGTTAAGTGCATAAATTTGAAGAGAATTATAGTTTTATTTAGCGAAGACGTGGTTACCGATTACCGCTACTGTTTGACGTGTCGTAATCCATTTGTTAGTTGAAGTTTTTGGATTGTAAAAATAAAGCCAATCAGAATGTATTCCATTTGTAGAGATAGCCTCTTCTACTGCCATTTTTGCTTCTGCGCTTGCAGGCTGATTAATTCTACCATCGGTAACAGGAGTAAATGCATATCCGCGTTTAATAGGTTCATAAATAACACCTGTTATTGTATTTGGAAAACCATTTGCATTTACACGATTCAAGATAACTTTCGCCACCGCTACTTTTCCTTTATATGATTCGCCACCTGCCTCAGCAGTAACTAAGCGTGCCATTAAGTCTTTTTCTTTTTCTGAAATACTTGAATTGATTTTTAAATGTTGTCCTGTATAAAGCTTGTTTCCGACTTTATTGTTAATTTGTTTTATAGATTGAACGGTAACATTGTAACGCTTTGCTATAATTTCTAATGAATCTCCCGGCTGTACTTGATAAATAATTTGTCCAGAGATATTCTTAGGTTTGTCGTTTTGATGAACAGTGACCTCATTTGATTTCATGGATTCTGGAATATGTAACTGTTCACCAATAAAAGTTTGATCGTTTCCTTTATTATTTACTTGTTTAATAGATTGTATTGAAACTCCATATTGTTTACTGATACCCCAAAGTGTATCATTCTTTTTTACTGTATGAATGGTGGAAGCCTCAGCTACACCTTGATTACATACGAATGTAAGTGCTACCGCAGATAAAGGAATTATATGTTTTATTTTTAATAATTTCATTGTAAATCCTCCCAATAAAAAATTAAGTTTTAACTGTTGAGTAATGTAGTTCAGAGTATATAAGATACATATTTATATTTTAATATAAGTATATTATCACGTATGGAATAAATAATCATTATAAGTTTTTTATTTATATCATATAGGACCCAAATATGAAATATTGCATATGAAAGCCCATTGAAGTTCGAGTTGTTGCTTACTATAATTTATCTAGTGAAAAGGGATATTAAATTTTTTAAATGCATTGAGATGAGAATATGTGGATGTTTTTAAATTTTACTTCTATGCAATATTCCATATTTATGAAACATTATTTATTAAGTAGCTTATATTATATTCAATAAGTTTGATATGAAATAGAAAAAGTGAGGAATAAAAATGAGCAATAAGAAGTTTATTTTGAAATTATTCATATGTAGTACTATACTTAGCACATTTGTATTTGCTTTCAATGATAAGCAAGCAGTTGCTGCTAGCGCGGGTAATGGGCTTGAAAACTGGTCAAAATGGATGCAACCTATACCCGATAACGTACCGTTAGCACGAATTTCAATTCCAGGAACACATGATAGTGGAACGTTCAAGTTGCAAAATCCGATAAAGCAAGTATGGGGAATGACGCAAGAATATAATTTTCGTTACCAAATGGATCACGGAGCTAGAATTTTTGATATTAGAGGGCGTTTAACAGATGATAATACGATAGTTCTTCATCATGGGCCATTATATCTTTATGTAACATTGCATGAATTTATAAATGAAGCGAAACAATTTTTAAAAGATAATCCAAGTGAAACGATTATTATGTCTTTAAAAAAAGAGTATGAGGATATGAAAGGGGCAGAAGATTCATTTAGTAGTACGTTTGAAAAAAATTATTTTCCTGATCCTATCTTTTTAAAAACAGAAGGGAATATAAGACTTGGAGATGCTCGAGGGAAAATTGTGCTACTAAAAAGATACAGTGGTAGTAATGAATCTGGGGGATATAATAATTTTTATTGGCCAGATAATGAGACGTTTACGACAACTGTAGATCAAAATGTAAATGTAACAGTACAAGATAAATATAAAGTGAGTTATGATGAGAAAGTAAAATCTATTAAAGATACGATAAATGAAACGATTAACAACAGTGAAGATTGTAATCATCTATATATTAATTTTACAAGCTTGTCTTCTGGTGGTACAGCATGGAATAGTCCATATTATTATGCGTCCTACATAAATCCTGAAATTGCAAACTATATGAAGCAAAAGAATCCTACGAGAGTGGGCTGGATAATTCAAGATTATATAAATGAAAAATGGTCACCATTACTTTATCAAGAAGTTATAAGAGCGAATAAGCTACTTATAAAAGAGTAAAGATGGTGATAGTAAGAAGCGATGAAATACGTCGCTTCTTTTTTGTTTTCTAAAAATTAACATTAAATATAGTTTTACATATCGAACGTTCATGATAGGAAAAAATCGAAACTTACGCTATAATTACACATATAAAATTTGTACCTATAAATTTTATATGTAGTAATGAATTTGATTTATTGTAATGAAACGGAGGTATATATTATGAAGTTTCCACATGATTTTTTATTCGGGGCTGCTTCAGCTTCTTATCAAGTAGAAGGTGCATGGAATGAAGATGGAAAAGGTATTACGAATTGGGATGAGTTTTCAAAAATTCTTGGCAAAACATACAATGGAACAAATGGTGATGTAGCTGTTGATCATTATCATCGATATAAGGAAGATGTTCGCTTAATGGCTGAGATGGGATTAGAATCGTATCGTTTTTCTATTTCATGGGCGAGAATATTACCGACTGGAGATGGAGAGGTAAATGAAAAAGGAATCGAATTTTATAACAACTTAATTGATGAATGTTTAAAATATGGGATTGTACCGTTTGTCACTTTATATCATTGGGATCTACCATTACCGTTAGAAAAAGATGGTGGATGGACAAATAAACGAACAGCAGAGGCTTTCGTAAAATACGCAGAAATTTGTTTTAAGGCATTTGGTGATAGAGTTAAACATTGGATTACTTTTAATGAGACAGTAATGTTTTGTGGATTAGGTTATTTAAAAGGTGCACATCCACCAGGAATACAAAATGATGTTCCAAAGTATTTTCAAGCGACTCATTATGTATTTTATGCGCATGCGAAAACAGTTGCGGTGTACAAGCAGCTGAAACAATATGGGGAGATCGGGATTACGCATGTTTTCTTGCCTGCTTATAGTGTGGATGTTCAAAAAGAAAATATACTAGCAGCAAATCATGCGAATGAATATGAAACGTATTGGTACTATGATCCAGTTTTAAAGGGTGAGTATCCGTCTTATGTTGTACAGCAATTAAAGGAAAAAGGATGGACTCCTAATTGGACGGGTGAAGAATTAGAAATCATTAAACAAAATGCCGGGAAAAATGATTTTATTGGCTTGAATTATTATCAACCAATACGAGTAGAAAGATACGATATGGATATAAAGAGCGAGGAGCATTCTCGAGAAAACTCAACACTTGCTCCAGGTAATCCTTCTTTTGATGGTTTTTATCGAACAGTAAAAATGGATGATAAAACATATACAAAATGGGGATGGGAAATATCTCCCGAAGGTTTCTTAGATGGATTGCATATGTTGAAAGCGCATTACGGTGACATAAAGATGTATGTAACGGAAAATGGACTTGGTGATGAAGATCCAATCATTGACGGAGAAATTGTAGATGTTCCGAGAATTAAATTTATTGAAGAGCATTTAAAAGTAATGAAGCGTGCAATTGAAGAGGGAATCAATTTAAAAGGTTATTATGCATGGTCAGTGATTGATCTGTTAAGTTGGTTAAATGGATATAAAAAGCAATATGGCTTTATTTTTGTCGATCATAATGATAACTTAAAACGTAAGAAGAAACTTTCGTTTCATTGGTATAAGCATGTGATCGAAACGAGAGGAGAAGAGTTATAACAGATAAAAGAGTATTTTAGGAGAAAGTGTATGAGTGCAAAGTATAAACAAATTGCAGATGTGTTAGAGCAAAATATTCGAGATGGGCTTTTTAATGAAACGAAAAAACTACCTACAGAAGAAGCGTTGATGAATCGATTTGAAGTAAGCCGTAATACGATACGGAAAGTAATTAGTCAGCTTGTGAATAGAGGTTATATTTTTCAAGTGCAAGGTAGTGGCATGTTTTTACGCGAGACTTCTGTAACGGATTACATTAATTTAGGAAGTTTGCGTGGATTAACGAAAAACCTCGCCTCACAAAATATTGAAACAAAAGTGTTAGAGCTTGAAGTAATAGATGCGGACGAAGAGATAGCAAAGCGGATGCAATGTGAAGCTGGAGTTAGGTTATATTTTTTGAAGCGCTTAAGAATTGTAGATGGGAAACCATTCTCTATTGAAGTAAGTTATTTCAAAAAAGATATCATTCCTTATTTGAATGAAGAAATAGCATTAAGCTCTGTATACAGTTATTTCATTGAAGATTTACGATTAAATATTGGCTTTGCCGATAAAGTTATTAGTTGTGAAAAAATAAATAAAGAAAATGCAAAGCTTTTAGAACTAAATGAAGGTGATCCAGCACTTCTTATTGAAAATACAGTTTATCTTGTAAATGGAACAATTTTCGAGCTATCTCAATCAATGTTTCATTATGAAAAGACCAAACTTTTAAATCGAATTAATTTTAATTGAAAATGAATATAAGTAGCCTTGTAAAAAAAGCAACTGGTCCTAAGTGAGCAGTTGCTTTTTATTTTTAAAGTGGATGAGTAAAAAAACACAAAAGTGGTTGGTCCGTTTTTTACAAACTTCTATTATGATAAGAGAAGAAAGGTAGTATTTTATTCATGCTTTAAAATAGACTGGCCTTAGAGAGGTGAAAAGACCATGAGTTTTGCGATTTCACTAGTTATTATTATTGTAGTTGTATCACTATTTGGGACCGTACTAGTCGCACGAAATGTAGAAGATAATTACGGTAAGTCTACAAAGAGGAATGTAAAAAACTTATCTGCTATCTATATCATTCTTCTTTTAGGACTTCTTGTGGGAGTTACTTGGTATGCGGTCGTTATTTTATAGAGTTTGTATATGATGAAGGAGTTAATGCATTGATGAAAAATGAGCGCCATGTTTTAGTTGTTTTCCCGCATCCAGATGATGAGTCGTATTGTGTGGCTGGCACAATTTTGGCTTATACTGAGCAGAAAGTCCCTCTTACCTATGTTTGCTTAACACTTGGTGAAATAGGGAGAGCGATGGGGAATCCACCTTTTGCAACTCGTGAATCTTTATATACTATTAGAGAGAAAGAGTTAAAGCGAGCTACAAATATTTTAGGGATTGAAGATTTACGTATGATGGGATATCGTGATAAAACTCTTGAATTTGAAGAGCCTGGAAAATTAAGAAGCTTGATTCAAAACTGTATTGAAGAATTGAATCCTTCTGTAGTTATTTCTTTCTATCCTGGGTATGCAGTTCATCCAGATCACGATGCAACAGGGGAAGCGGTAGTAGAGGCGTTAGCTAATATTTCGGAAAGTAAACGACCAGCCTTTTATGCTGTAGCTTTTTCGAAAAATCATGAAGACGAAATAGGACCTCCAGATTTTAAAAATGAAGTAAAAAAATATGTTCCGAAAAAATTGGAAGCATTACGAGCACATGCATCACAATTTACAGCTAAAGTGGATGAGCTGGAAAGAGAGTATGAAGACGGTATTTCAGACACAGTTGAGTGGTTAGAAAAAGAACCGTTTTGGATATATTCATTCAAAGATAAAAATATGTGATGCTACATCTGAAGGTGATGAATATGTATTTTGAATATAAGAATCGAAAGGTTTTTTACAATATAGAAGGATCGGGGCCTGTCATATTGTTTTTACATGGTCTTGGAGGAAATTCGAATAATTGGTTATACCAAAGAAAATACTTCAAGGAAAGATGGACAGTAATCTCACTCGATTTACCTGGACATGGGAAATCCGAAGGGATTGAAATTACTTTTAAAGAATATTCAAATGTTTTATATGAGTTATGTAATCATTTAAAGCTAAAATCAGTAACAATTTGCGGTCTATCAAAAGGAGCTAGAGTCGGTATCGATTTTGCCATTCAATATCCAAGTTTTGTTTCTAGCTTAATTGTTGTAAATGCATTTCCCTATTTAGAACCGGCAGATCGTAAAGAACGACTTGAAGTATATGATTTACTTAGCTTGCATGATAAAGGGAAAACTTGGGCGGATACGTTATTGAGAGCGATGGGAGTAGAAGATAATGATGCGATTGTCCGAGGATTTCATCAATCCCTACAAACTATTCATCCGATGCATATTCAAAGGCTATTTACTGAATTAGTTGATTACGATCAAAGACCATACCTCTCTAACATTACATGTCCTGTATTAATAATACGAGGAGAGAATGATTATTTTGTTCCAGAAAAGTATATGAGAGAATTTGAAAAACACCTGAGAAACGTGACGTTCGTTGAGTTGGAAAATAGTGGGCATTTACCTTATTTAGAACAGCCTACTAATTTTAATGTGACGGTTGAGGTATTTTTAAACCATGCGCTTGATTAATACCATTTTTACAGTGAATACTGTTGTTAATGAATTCAGGACACTAGCTTGGGGAGGAGGGAACTAAATGGAATGGAAACTGAATCGTGCAGATAAGATACCAGTATATAAACAAATTGCTGATTACATTGAAAGAGGCATTTCTACCGGTGAATTCCCTTCTGATAGAAAATTACCTTCTGAGCGTATGTTAGCACAGAAGTTACAAGTGAACCGGAGTACGGTAGTAGCTGCTTATGAGGAATTAAAATCCCTTGGGGTAGTAGAACGGCAAAAAGGAAGCGGCACCCGGGTGAATACAGACATATGGGGTGTGTCACATAAACGAATACCGAACTGGGGGAGGTATGTTGAGGATGGATCGTTCTTACCTAATGTACCACTTGTTCAACAAATTCGAACGGAAACACAAAAAGATGACTTAATCAATTTAGCGAGTGGTGAATTGTCACCAGAATTAATTCCGAGTGATAGATTTCGAACAATTTTGTCGGAGAAAACATTTATGGGAAATCTCGGTTATGACCATCCACTTGGAAATGAAATGTTGCGAAAAACAATTGCGGCACATGTCGAGCAATATAAACAAATAGCTGCAGATTCAAGCTCTATTCTTATTACATCTGGAGCTCAGCAGGCACTTAATCTTATCGTTCAATGTTTGTTAAAACCTGGCGATGCGATTGCAATTGAGGATCCTTCCTATTGCTATTCACTTCCGATGTTTAAATCAGCAGGTTTAAAAATATTCCGTTTACCAGTTGATCAGCATGGTATGAATCCAGATGACTTAATCAATTTGCACAAAAAGCATCGCATTCGTATGGTGTTTTTAAATCCGGATTATCAAAATCCAACTGGAACGGTACTTTCATTGGCAAGACGTAAAAAGGTTTTAGAACTATCTTCTGAATTTGGTATACCGATTGTAGAAGATGATCCGTATAGTTTGACTTCTTTTAATGGAGAAGTGAATCCAACATTGAAATCGATGGATCAAAATGGAAATGTTCTTTATATAAGCTCATTATCAAAAATTGTTGCATCAGGATTACGGATTGGTTGGGTAATTGGCCCCACACGCGTAATTGAGCGATTGGCAGATGCAAAGCAGCAAGTTGATTTCGGTCATAGTGTATTTACACAGTGGGTAGCGAACCAATTTTTAGAATCTGAGGATTTTCATACGCATATTACGATGCTCCGTGGACAACTGAAGCAAAGAAGAGATGAGCTAATTAGAAAGCTTGAAGAAATATTAGGGGATCAGGTTGAATTTTTTATTCCTGAGGGCGGAATCCATTTATGGTGCAAAGTGCAAGGAACGTTTGATGAATATCATTTACTAGGTGAATCTATACAAAATGGTGTAGCATTTGTCCCAGGAAGTGTCCTAGGTTCGAAAAGTGAATATATCCGATTTACTTTTGGCAGAGCGAATGTAGAACAAATTCAGCTTGGAATTACAAGATTTGCAGAGACATTAAACGAGATTCAATAATAAATTGTGGGAATTTGGTATTGAAATGGGGAGTAGCAATTGAAGTTTTTGACGCTTTTACTTCAAGTAGGAGTGCTATATATGTTTAGTTTGGTTGGTGTATGGATTCAGGAAGTATTTCATCTATCTATGCCAGGAAGTTTAATAGGGATGTTAATATTGTTCCTACTCCTTTCTACTCGTATTTTGCCATTAAAGTGGTTTGAGGTAGGTGCAGAAAAGTTAATAGTATTTTTACCGTTATTTCTAATTCCTTCGACAACAGGATTAATGGAATATGGATCTTTTCTTTTAAGTAAGGGGAGTGTTATATTCCTTTTAGTAGTTGCAAGTACGGTAGTAACATTGATTGTTTCAGGGTATGTAAGTCAATTATTAGTAACATCAAAAAAATAAAATCGACAAGGTGCACGATTCAAATGGTCTTAATTATTATTACTGTAGTAATTTATTTATTGGCGACAAAGTTATATAAAAAATTTACGTTTCCATTTACGTTACCGGTATTAACAGTTACAGCAATTATGATTTGCTTATTTTTGATATTTGGTATTACTCATCATGAGTATAAGGAAAATGGGGGAGACATTCTTTCAGGCTTTTTGAGTCCTGCAATTGTAGCGTTAGCCATACCTCTATTTAAAGAGCGAAAGATACTTATGAAAAACTTTTTAGCGATACTAATCGGCGTAGTGATAGGTATAGTGGCTTTAATAAGTTTGAATGTAGTGATTGGTGGAATTTTAAATATAGATAAGGAACTTATATTAACAACTTTACCACAATTAGCGACAATGCCTATTGCGATTTCATTAGCGGATCAAATTGGTGGTATTCCATCTATGACTTCTAGTTTTGTAGTTGTTGCAGGAATAACAGGTGCTATTATCGGACCAACAGTACTAAAGTTTTTCCATATAACAAGTACGATTGGAAAAGGAGTTGGAATGGGCTGTGCATCACATATTATCGGTGTGAGTCGTCTAGTGAAGGAAGGCGAGAAAGAAGCGACTATCGGTTCGGTAACGATGATTGTAACAGGAATACTCATTAGTATATTAATACCGTATGGAACGAAATTTATATTTTGAAAATTGTAATAAGAAGTATAATACTACTTATTTTAAAATGTATGGAGATGATAAAAGTGACAACATGGTTTATAGTTACATTATTTATTTTTGGTGCTCTTAAAGTACTAGTTTCTAGTATGCCAACTTCTGTTGTAGAATCTATTATTAGTAGATTTGAATTACATCAAAAACTTGATGAAGAAAATACGACTATATCGCTAGATGGAATGAATATAGAGGGCGAGATGAAACTTCAAATTATAAACGACTTTAATGAGGCTTTATTTTTAGATAAACATTATTTTCCGCCGCACGGAGAAGGGACGCCGATCATCATTGAAACGAAGAAAGGGAAAAGGACAATTACATTATCGATATATAGTTATGAGGAACATGTTGATGTAGTAAAGCAATATAAGAAGAAAGTCGTTGCCTATCGTTTACGCTCTAAAAGTCTTCAAACTCTTGCACCATTAGCGATAACTGAAGATTATGCTTAAGGAGAGACCGTTGTAAAAACGGTCTCTTTATTATAGGTGGGATGTATATAATTATTCATATCGTAGTCCATTGGAAAGTTTTTCAATAGCTTTCCAATCATCAACAATAATTTGTTTGTTATTTTTATGAATTATATCGTTAGCTATTAGTTTTTCAATGACCCGATTAAGATGACGGGTAGTAGTCCCGATTAATGAGGCGATTTCATGATGATCTTTAGTATGAATTTCTCGCCCAAATAAATTAGAAGGATTCCGGGCTGTACATAAATAACTAGCAAAGCGTGTCTCCACAGAAGCCAGTAAATTGATACGTGAAGCTGTTGTGCAAGTTTGAAGTTTATAAGTGACATGATGAATTAGCTCTTGAAGAAAGACTACATCGTGTAATAAGTAACTTGTTACATAATTTTGATCGATAAAAAGAAAATCAGACTGTTGTTCGGAAGTTACATGAGATTGTATGTCTACGGATTGAATTAATTCAATATCCCCCATGATAGAAACTGCAGAACAAAATCGTAGTAATAATGCTTTACCTGTAATTACACTTGAAGTTATTTTTGTACGTCCAGACATTTGAATGTAAAGGCCGTCGATAGCTGCACCTTCTTGTAATATAGTTTCTTTTGCTGCATATCTGCGAATCTCAAATGGATGATTGAATTGTTGGAATAGCTTCTTTATGTACTCATTATTTAAGTAGCTTAATAATAAGGTATTATCTGCAATCTTTTGCATAATGTTTCTCCTTTTGGGACATCTGTCCTGTCTATTATAAAATAATTCATATACATTAAAAAGAAAGGAGTGATGTATATGAAATTTATTTTTGATATTGATGGTACTATTTGTTTTAAAGGAAACGCAGTAACGAAAGAGATTATTCAAGCACTAGACGTTTGTCATAGTATAGGACATGAGATTATATTTGCATCTGCTAGACCAATTAGAGATTTATTACCTGTGCTACCAACTCATATGCATCATTATTCAATGATTGGTGGAAATGGTGCTTTTATCGCAAAGGATAGAGAAATTGTTGAAGTTATACGTTTTGACATTGAAACAGTAAGTGCTATGCGTTCAATCATAGAAAAGTATAGTCTTTCATATTTGGTAGATAGTCAATGGAACTATGCTTATACAGGAAGTAAGAGTCACCCTATCTACAAAAACATAGACCCTAATCAATTGGCTATTAATATGAATATTGATGAAATTGGTGAAGTAGTAAAAGTGGTTTTATTCCCTGATAATATAAAAAAAGAATTAATCATAAATGCGTTGGAAGAACTTCCTATAAGAATATATGAGCACGATAAAGAGGGGATTATTGATATAAGTCCGCCACATATTGATAAATGGGAAGGTTTAAAACGATTAGGTATAAAAGAGGGAGAATTCGTAGTGTTTGGTAATGATTCGAACGACTTATCAATGTTTATACATGCTAAGGAAAGTATTTGTGTTGGGAGTCATGAAGTATTAATAAATCATGCATCCGTATGTTTAAAGATTGACGAGCAAAGTATTGTTGATAAAATTATTGAGTTAGCAGAGTCATATGCATAAAAATGTGTATGTGAAACATAATAAAAACGGGTACTAAAAGGATTGTTAGCCTTTTAGTACCCGTTTTTATTAATAATTGACTGATAGACTTTCCATATGAAAAATAAAAACAACATATATCCAAACAAAGAATAACTATGCTGCCAATCCGTACTATGTACAAATAAGCCTAGCCTCTCAGCAACTTGCTCAAAAATGCTAGCATAAACGCCTATTGAAATAATAAATAGAGTTCTAGAAACTGTAGATAATTTCTTTGAAATTTGAATAAAAGAGGCTGTTAAAATCGGTAGTACGAGTAACGTGAAAGCTATGTTAACTGAAAATGTGGATGAGAAGGGTCTAACCGGAAAAGAATATATTTGTTTATTAACAAAGAAAGCATCTAAACAAGTTCCAATAATAGCAGAGAAAAAAACTGTAATTATTATAGCTAGAAAGTCATTCTTCCTCTCGGAGGAGGACATTTTTCTTTGCGAGAATGGCAAGTTCAATTTTTTCGAGTGTTTTGCAGTAGTCTTCTGAAATTTGTCCACTTATATTTTCCTCCTTATCAACTAAGTAATTTACAACTTGCCAATCAGTAAACCAATCTTTACTTTCATCTTCTTCATGTTTCATATCGCGCCATGCATAGATGAGTGCAGGGCTGTATATACGATATGCGCCACTACGCAACTGGCATTTCTTTATGCGGCGTTTATAAAACTCACGGGAAAAAGATTCATTTACACTTGAAAATAAATGAGGCCAGTAATCCTTCCTTGAGCCTGTGTGTGGATGATGCTCGGCCCAACTTATTATTTGAGATAAAATATGTGTATCCCGAAATAATAGTGAATACAATCTTTTTCCAATTAAGATTCGTTCATGCAAGGACGTAAAATGTTTCATTGTATCACCAAATAGTAATACTTTTTGTTTCTTATCATTTTCGGAGAATGGGAAAAGGATATGATTAAACTGAAAGAAATCAAAGAGTTTAAATCCAATACTATTTAGTACAGTCTTTTTAAAGTGTACATTTTGAATAACTCTTTTTTCTAAGTAGTTTTGTTCATTAATAATAGTTGCAATTGCTAACGTTTTTTTGTTACCTGTTTTCCAAAAATCGTTCCACATCGTTTCCATAAATGTAGAAACATTTAGGTGAGGGAGAAGGTGAAATAGCCTTTGCGATCTTTTTACACTTTGTTCATATAGCAAAAATTGAGGATATACATCTTGGAAAATAAGCCAATTTCCCCTTTCTAAAAAAGAAAAAAATGTAATTTGATCTTTCTCTGATAAAATTCTCGTATATAAATCTCCCTTTAAATCGGTCATATTCCAACCACCGTTACGTGATACCATATGCCCAAGTAGCGCCCAATGTATTTCTGGATATTGAATGTAAAATTTGTAGTATGCACGTGTTCTTGTTACATTATTTTTATTTAGTTGTTTTGTTTGTGCTTTTATGTTGTCGATGATGAGTTGCTCTTCTTTCGTTAATTTATACAAGGTTCCAGAATGAATGAGTTTGCATTTTTGTTTCAACTCATTTTTTACATCAAATAGGGAGAGAGGAAGTGCTTTGGAAGCTTCATTATATGTATTATTTGAGTTGCTTTGGTACATTCCATTACCTCCCTTTTCATGAATTTAAACATGATATTGGTTATGAATCATTCTATTTATTTTATTACGAGTATATGAAATAAATGAGCGGTGTTTTTTTATAAGTAATATAGCTATCGTGCAAACAGTATGAAAAAATCTTACTGTTAAGAGGTGAAATGAAAAACAGAAACTATGTTTAATAGTTTCTGTTTTTTTATTTTGTCAATTTAATGTAACAAACGAAGATTATGATTTGAATCAATTGAAAATAATTCAATAGCTTTGGTAAGTACAATTTTTATTGAAATGTATGGTAGGAGGAAAAAGAATGCTTAATAAAATAATTTTAATTACTGGTGGCACAGGTTCGTGGGGACATGAACTTATAAAACAACTATTAGAAAAATCGCCGAAAGAAATTAGGGTTTTTTCAAGGAATGAAACGGTTCAGTTTGAAATGCAGCAACAGTTTATAAATGACGATAGATTAAAATTTATTATTGGAGATATTCGTGATAAGGACCAACTAGTCTATGCGTGCCGAGGTGTACATTATGTATTCCATCTTGCAGCTTTAAAACATGTTCCAGTATGTGAGTATTATCCTTATGAAGCTATAAAAACAAATATACATGGTACGCAAAATGTAATTGAAGCATCAATCCAGGAGCAAGTTGAGAAAGTTATATATGTTTCAACTGATAAAGCGGCCGACCCATCAAATACGTATGGGATGACAAAAGCAATTGGTGAAAAGTTAATGGTTCATGCGAATGTGCAAACGAAGAAAACAAAATTCATTTGTGTTCGTGGTGGAAATGTTTTAGGGACGAGTGGAAGTGTAGTGCCGCTTTTTAAAAAGCAAATTAAGAAGTCTTCACAAATAGGAATTACCAATGTAAATATGACTAGATTTTTCTTAACGATTGAAGATGCTGTTCGGTTGTTATTTAAAGCAGCATTTGAAGGAAGAGGAGGGGAGATCTTTGTCATGAAAATGCCGGCATGTAAAATCACAGATTTAGCAAAAGTGTTGATTGAAGATTCAAAAAAAGAAAACGTGAAGATAAAAGAAGTAGGGATAAGACCAGGGGAAAAATTAAGTGAAATGCTTTTATCTGAAGTAGAGAGTAAAACAAGTATAAGTTTTGATCAAAATTATTTTGTGGTACTACCGACTATTCCTATAGAAGGACTTCAAGAATATTATGCTAGTTATCCGCTTGTGGATGTGAAAAGTTTTAGTTCTCAACAAGACTTACTTGCAAAACATGAGGTGAAACAAATGTTAGAAAAAGGAGGGTTTTTACTATGAAAAAAAATGCGAGCCTTTTAATAACTGGTGCAAATGGCTTCACAGGGCGCCATGCTTGCCAATATTTTTTAGAGCAGGGTTTTCATGTAATTCCGATGTTTCAAAATCGTTCACATAGAGAAAAATGCAGGAATGGAATTACTTGTAATTTAACTAATAAGGGCGAAGTAATGAAGGTAATTAAACAAATAAAGCCAGACTATGTATTGCATTTAGCAGGAAGAAATTCGGTCATAGAGTCTTGGACAGCTGCTCTTGAATACATGGAGATTAATGTGATAGGGACGTTATATTTATTAGAAGCAATTAAGCAAGAAGCACCCCATTGTAGAACATTAGTTATAGGATCTGCATTGCAAGCAGATAGTATGAAAAATATAAAATTTTCAAATCCATATAGTTTCAGTAAAACTATGCAAGTAATCGTCGCAGAGGCTTGGGGTGGGTTAATGGATTCAAATATTATCATTGCAAAGCCCTCGAACTTAATTGGTCCAGGAGTATCAAATGGTATTTGTTCTATTCTGGCAAAAAAAATGATAGATATAGAGTCGGGTAAAAGTGAAGCAATTATTGAAGTAAACAATTTGAAAGATAGTAGGGACTTTCTAGATGTACGTGATGTAGTTAAAGCGTATCATGTGTTATTACGTGATGGTATAAATGGAAAAGAATATAATATTGGATCAGGAGTAAAACGATCTTTATTAGATGTACTAGAACAATATAAAGGATTAACACAGCTGAACTTTACTATAAAAGAAACAGATAATTTTGAGAGTGATTCAAATAAAAGTGTAGTGTTAGAGGATATAAAAAAGTTAGGTTGGGTCCCAAAAATCCAATTTCATCAATCATTGAAAGATGTATTTGAGTATGCGAAGCACAGTGACATCTGCATTCAATGAAAATAAAAAAGGGTGTAAGAAGTATATGAATGGTTATGAAGCAATAGATAATCAAAGTACGCTATTTCTTTCGATTGTTGATACGCTGGATTGGAAAGATGAAGAAGCGCATGTATTGTACCTCTACGAGGCAATAAATCAATATCGAGCGTATGCGGAAGAAAAAAAGGTTGATCGAATAAAGCCAGCACTAGAGACTAGAACTAGGCATGTGATTCAAATTTTTGCTCAGTATGAGTGTAGTGAGTATGGAAATGATTTTTATGAACTCATCAAAGATCTTTTAGAAGATATAGGACTTGAGTTAAAGATTAATATAAAGCTAGATTTTTAATGATAAAGGTGGATATAAGTTATGAATAAAAAGATTCTCTTTACTGGGGGCGGTACAGCCGGACACGTAATGATTAATATGGTATTGATTCCTAAATTTATGGAAAAAGGATGGGGAGTTGAGTATATTGGATCTCAAAATGGAATTGAAAAATTATTAGTTCAAAATGTTAAATACAATAGTATTTCAACGGGGAAGCTTAGGAGATATTGGGATTGGGAGAACTTTAAAGATCCTTTTAAAATTATACACGGTTGTTTACAAAGTTATAAATTAATTAAGAAAATGAATCCTGACGTTATCTTTTCTGCAGGAGGATTTGTTTCAGTTCCTGTAGTTATAGGGGCATGGTTAAATCGTGTACCTATAATAATACGTGAACCAGATAGTACGTTAGGGTTGGCAAATAAAATAGCATTACCTTTTTCTAAAAAACTATGCACAACATTTCCTCAAACAGGGGGTAATGTAAGTACTAAGAAGAAGGTTTATGTAGGGCCAATTGTAAGGGAAGAAATTGAGAGAGGTAACGTATTACGAGGAAGAAGCTATTGTAAATTTCAGCAAGATAAACCGGTATTGTTAATAATGGGTGGGAGTCAAGGTGCTAAGTGGATAAATGATATGGTAAGGAAAAGTTTAGATACATTATTATTAAATTTTAATATTGTTCATATGTGTGGTAAAGGGAAGGTGGACCCAGCTATTGGAATGGAAGGTTATATGCAATTTGAATATATAGGGGAAGAGTTACCGCATATACTGAATATGGCAAGTGTTGTAGTTTCCAGAGCGGGTTCTACTGCTATTTCTGAATTGTTATTTTTGAAGAAACCGATGTTGCTTATTCCGTTAACTAATGGTTCCAGTAGAGGGGATCAAGTTTTAAATGCTGACCATTTTGCACGACAAGGATATGCGGAAGTTTTACTTCAAGATAGAGTAAACACTAGTACATTTACACATGCAGTAAATAAGTTGTATACAAATAAGGAGAGATATATTCAAAACATGAATGGATATAAGAAAACAAATGATGAGGGGATTCATCAATTGTTAGATATAATAAATGAAGTGGTGAAGTAATAGAAATTTAAATAGAAAAACAAAAGGAAAGAAGGCATCTTCTTTCCTTTTTACTATAGTTGTTCAAATTCATTATTACTTATACCGATTAGCTCTGTACTATTGGTGAATACCGATTTCTAATAGCTCAGTAAATGCATTAGTATGAATAGGTTTACTGTAATAGTAACCTTGAATAAACTGACATTTATTTCTTTGAAGGAAATTTACGTGTTCTTTCGTTTCTACACCTTCAGCAATGACAGACATTCCTAATGTATTTGCTAATGTGATGATCGTTTTAATGATTTCCATTCCATCTTCACATGTTTCAGACATTGTAATAAATTCTCTTGGGATTTTTAACGTATCGATTGGATATAAAGGTAAGTAGGCTAGGGAAGAATAGCCTGTACCAAAGTCGTCGATTGAAATGTGAATCCCTAAACTTTTTAGTGTACGCAGTTTTATCAAGGTTTCTCTCTCATCCATCATTGCAATTCGTTCTGTTAATTCAAGATCGAGAGAACTTGCTGGTAAACCTGTATTTGCTAAAGTAGAAGAAATAGACTTTACAAAACCCTCTTGTTCAAATTCTTTCGCAGATAAATTTACCCCTATTTTTAAATGTGAATATCCGAGTGCGTGCCAACGCTTCATTTGCTTACAAGCCTGCTGTAATGTCCATTTTCCTATTGGAATAATTTGTAGTGTTTCTTCTGCAATCGGAATAAACTCGTATGGAGAAATAACACCTAATTCAGGATGATTCCACCTAATTAAAGCTTCTGCACCGATAATTTTATTAGATTCACTATCAACTTGAGGTTGATACAAAAGGAACAATTCTTCATTTTGTATTGCGTTTGGTAAATCTTTTTCTAATCGTAATCTTCTTTCAATTTTTTTTGCGATTACATCGTCATAAATAGAGACAGAGTTAAGCTCTTTGGCCTTTGCATCATACATTGCAACATTAGCGTTTTTCAGAAGTGTAGCGGTATCGATTCCGGAATGTGGATAAATAGCGATGCCGATACTAAGTGATAAAGTTAATTTATGCTCATGTATGACAAACGGTTTTTTCATGTTTTCAAATAATTGGTTACATAACTTGAATAAGGAATCATGGTCCGTATAGTTTTCGATTAAAATTGTAAATTCATCGCCACCGATTCTTGACAGATGAGTATGTGATGGAAGACATGATTGGAAACGTTTTGCTACTTCTTCTAATATGTAATCACCTGACGAATGTCCAAGTGTATCGTTAATTACTTTAAAGCGATCTAAATCTAAATATAATAATGCAAACTCACTTTGTGTTGTTTGAGCATTTTTTATAAATTTTCTTAACTTCCTATGGAAAAAGGATCGGTTCCCAATTTTCGTTACAGTATCGTGGAATGCTAAATATTTTATTTCTTCTTGTTGTTTTTTTAGTGCGGTAATATCCTTTACCATAATGTAGCTTCCTGAAATTTGTCCATCTATCATAATAGGAACGATGGTAACGTATAAAAAATAAGTAAAGCCATCTTTATATTGAGAACTAAGTTGTAAGGATGCTGATTCTTGTTGTTTAACTTTTTCTAATGCAGTTACCAGTTTGTGTTTATCTTCATCTAAAATGATCGAGAAACATGTCTCACCAAGTAATTCGTTTGTTGGTGCTCCAAGTAGGACGCTTCCTGCTTTATTTACATTTAAGAATACTCCATTTAAATCAATCGTAAAAATAGGATCAGGGTGATACTCATATAAAGATTTGAATTTTTGTTGTTTTTGAGATAGAGCCTCTGACTTATGAACTAAATCAGAAGTCCGTAAAGTAACTTTTTCTTCAAGTTGAGCATTAAATGCTTGTAAACGTGTTGTTAGGCTATCGTTTTGCATACGCACAATAGAATGACGAATAAGTACGAAAACAAAAGTGATACAATTTCCTGTAATAAGAGTTGAAGATGATGTTTGTTCTTTTAGTGTAAACACGATTAATATTGCAACGGCAAGGTAGGGGAATACAACTAAAAGTTTTTTTCCTAGTATAGGGTTTACAATGAAATGATTTTTATGAGTATTATAATCTTCGGAAATAGCCCCAGCTATTGCGATAAGTAATATAGGTATTCTATATAAAAGACGTAATAATGTTATCGTGTCAGTTGATAAATGATTATTTAAGTAAAAATAAATATAGTTAAAAGTTGCAGAGCTTATTAATACAAAAATAAAAATATAAATTTTCCGTTTGGAATTAAAAACAGTTGGACGGAAAAAGAGACTAACACCTAGTAGAAGAAATAATAGGTCTGCAATTGGATATAGAAAGGAAAGAAAAATATCTCCCAGTGAAAGGGAAAATATATTTAAATTTGGCTGATTAAATAAATACCATTCTAATGTGAATATGGAAGTAAGTACTATGCATATATCACAAATGAAGAACGCTTTTTCCCATTTATTGCACTCTTTTAAGATTTTATAGCAGAAAGCGATAAGGCAGAAGAATAGAAAAAACATGTAAAATACATCAGAAACAGTAAAACGATGTATTGGAAATTCGAAAAAGTTATCTTGATACGTATATACTATTTTTCCTAATAAAAAACTACCAATTGCTATTGTAATACATATCCAAAAAGGATTTGAACTAACTTTTTTAGAATATATAGAGTAAATTAGCGATAAAAATGTAATGACTTCAACGATGAGTGAAGCAAAGCGTACATTGAAATTTGAAAAATGAGTAGGGAACAGAAAGAAAAACATAAAATAGATTGAATAGCATATTAGTGTTGTAATTAATATACATAGTTGTAAATTTTTATTTATTTTCAATAAAATCACCTTCTTTAAGTATGCACTATATTCGTAATATCTATACATATTAATATTACTTAAGGATTGTATCAGATTTCCTTATAAAAAGCATGATTATAAGAAAAAAGTGAAGAATGTAATACTTCTTAAAATTGAAAAAGTATTGAGTTCAAAAGTTTTTAATTTATAAGGAATGCAGATAGAATTTGTATATTTAGTCATCCTTTAGATTTTAAAGGTTTTTTAGTGATTTGCAAGCGGAGATGTAAAATTGCATATAAAGTGATGGGAACTTCTCTCTAGATGAGGGGAGTTTTTCGTTATGATAGTGTATTAAGTAAGACCTTTGTATGTACCTATTCTCATACTAATGAGGGATTAAAGAAACGTGTTGATTATATACAATAATATGTAATACAGTAATTGATTTTTAATATGGAGGGAAAATCATGATGAAATGGGTGAAGTTTAGAATAGCACGTCCAACTGATAAATTTGAAGAGGTTATTGCATTCTATGAAAAAGGGTTAGGTTTAAAACGTATAGGTGAATTCTACGATCATGAAGGCTATGATGGGATCATGTTCGGTCTACCAGATGAAGAGTATCATTTAGAATTTACAAGACATATAGATGGGAGCCCTTGTCCGGCTCCAACAAAAGACAATTTACTTGTATTTTACATGCGTGAAGATAGTGAAATGAAAAAAGTGAGTAAAAGGCTGCATGCAATGGGATACGATGAAGTAGAACCAGAAAATCCATATTGGAAAGAAAAGGGGATTACTATAGAGGACCCAGATGGTTGGAGAATTGTATTGATGCAAATAGAAGAATGAGGCTAGAGAAGTTTCGAATTTTGATAGAGTATAAGAAAATATAAAAAAGTTTCCTTGGAGGAGATACACTTAAAGGGAAACTTTTTTACGCCTTATAATCTGAAAATTAATATTTGATAATCTATTTTGAGGGAATGTAAAATAGAAACGTATATTCCTATGGGTTTGATAGTCATGTCTTTAAAGAGGGATATAGAAAAGGGAGGACTTATGAATACATATATCTATATGGTTAGGCATGGTGAATCGCCAAAATTAGAAGGAAATGAAAGAACACGTGGGTTAACTGAGAAGGGAAATTTAGATGCTCAAAGAGTAACGGAGATATTAGAAACAGAGGGAATTAATACTTTCATTTCAAGTCCGTATAAGAGGGCTATGTTAACGATAGAAAAGGCAGCTAATTACCATGAAAAAGAAATAGTAGTATATGAAAATCTCAAAGAGTGTAGGTTTTTAAGTAAGGATAAGATTATATCAGATAAGGAAGTGTATCCACTCGTAAAGAAGATGTTCTCTAATCCAGATTTCACACTAACTGGAGGAGAATCATATGTGGATTGTCAGAGAAGAGTAGTGAGAGTGTTAAAAGAAATATTAATGGATTTTCAAGGACATAAAATTGTAATTGGTACACATGGGCTTGTGATGACACTAATGATGAACTATTTTGATAATCAATATGGACTCGAATTTTTAATGAATACATCCAAACCGGATATATATAAGTTGGAATTTAAAGAAGAGCAATTTATGAATGTAGAGAGATTATGGAGAAAAGAATGAAATGGGGTATATGGAGTGTGTTTTAAAAATTATTTTTAAAACACACTCTTTTGTATTAAGTTGAGCTTCAAATATTTTCACTAATATGTTCTTTGTTTTTGTTATTTAAAGTATGTAAGAGTTTTTGAAATACCTTAAATGAATGCTGGAATATTGGACTTTGAATAAAAGTGTACAGAAAAGTTACGATAAAAACAGGACCTCCTAGCATGTATCCAATGACTAGTACAAAGCATTCTACAATGATTCGAGCACGGCTAATAGATAACCCAGTTTTGTTAGAAATGGTAAGCATGAATCCATCGCGGGGTCCAGCACCAATGCCAGCCGCAACGTACATACCGCCCCCAATTCCTGTAATTGCAATACCAGAAAATAAAATGAGTAAGTTAATCCATAAATAATCACTAGCGTTTGGAAGGATTGTTGATTGTAAGAAAAAGTCCATAATAGGACCGATAAGTAGTGCATTTAAAAATGTGCCCACGTTTATATATTTTCGATCTACTAGTAAAGAGATAAGAACGAGACATAATCCACATATGACACTCCAAGTACCAATTGTCCACCCAAATCGTTGGTAGAGAGCCATATTTAAAACTTCCCAAGGATGTAAACCGAGGAATTGAACTTTGACTGCGAGAGCATTTCCAAGTCCAAAGAAAATTAATCCTAGGAAAAAAAGAAAATAGCGAAAGAGAGTTATCCTCATCTTTAAAACCTCCCAATATATAATGATGTATATTACATGTTTGAATTCCGATGTACAAATGTTATGTCTTTTTATGATTTATTAAAAATGTAAATGGATATATATTTCCACAGTCAAAAAAGTTAAAATATTTCGTTTTAAGGATTATAATAGAGAGAGAACGATAAAAGGAGTGAACGAATTTGAAACAAGAACTAATTGAAAGATTTACGAGATATGTAAAGATTGATACACAATCAAATGAAGAAAGTCATACAGTGCCTACAACACCAGGACAAATTGAGTTTGGTAAGTTATTAGTGAAAGAGTTGAAAGAGATTGGGTTATCAGAAGTGACGATGGATGAAAATGGTTACGTAATGGCAACACTGCCTGCTAATACAGATAAGGATGTTCCTGTAATCGGCTTTTTAGCTCATTTAGACACAGCAACAGATTTTACAGGGAAAAACGTAAAACCACAAATTCATGAAAATTTTGATGGTAATGCGATTACGTTAAATGAAGAATTAAATGTTGTGTTAACACCAGAACAGTTCCCGGAATTACCATCATATAAAGGACATACAATTATTACAACTGATGGTACAACACTTCTTGGAGCAGATGATAAAGCTGGTCTTACAGAAATCATGGTCGCAATGAATTATTTAATACATAATCCGCAAATTAAGCATGGGAAAATAAGAGTAGCATTCACACCAGATGAAGAGATTGGTCGTGGGCCAGCTCATTTTGATGTAGAAGCGTTTGGTGCATCATTTGCTTATACGATGGACGGAGGTCCATTAGGTGGTTTAGAATATGAGAGTTTTAACGCTGCAAGCGCTAAATTAACTTTTAAAGGGACAAATACACATCCTGGAACAGCGAAAAACAAAATGCGTAACGCAAGTAAACTTGCTATGGAATTCGATAGACAGTTGCCAGTAGAAGAGGCGCCAGAATATACAGAGGGATATGAAGGGTTTTATCATTTACTCTCTTTAAATGGTGACGTCGAGCAAAGTAAAGCTTACTATATTATTCGAGATTTTGATCGTAATCATTTTGAAGCGCGTAAAAATAACATTAAAGATATTGTGAAAAATCTGCAAGAGAAGTATGGTGAAGATGCGATTGTTTTAGAGATGAATGATCAGTACTATAACATGCTTGAAAAAATTGAACCAGTGCGAGAAATTGTTGATATTGCATATGAAGCGATGAAAAGTTTAAATATCGAACCGAACATCCATCCAATTCGTGGTGGAACAGATGGATCACAATTATCGTATATGGGATTACCAACGCCAAATATTTTCACTGGTGGTGAAAACTATCACGGTAAATTCGAGTATGTTTCGGTAGATACTATGGAAAAAGCTGTTCAAGTAATTGTAGAAATCGCAAGACGATTTGAAGAACAAGCTTAAAAAGAGAACCAAGTAGTAATGAAGTGCTACTTGGTTCTTTTCTATAGTAAAAAATACAAAGTGAAACTTGTTACAGGACGTTTGTAAAAGGGGGAAATGATATGAGTAAAAATCAGTTTCATGGTTATATAGGGACATATACAAAAGCAGAGAGTAAAGGGATTTATAAATTTATACTTGATACGAACATCGGAAAAATTAAAGGGATCGAATTAGCAGCTCATATAGGAAGTCCGACATATGTAACGATTAGTCATAACAACGAATACCTTTATTCTGTTGCGAAAGATAATGAGTTAGGTGGAATTGCTAGTTTTTCAATTCATAATAAGTCCGGTAATCTAAATTCGATTAACATGCAAGTTTTAGAAGGGGCATCGCCGTGCTATGTAAGTGTGAATCGGGAGAATAATATAGTAGTAGCAGCTAATTATCATAAAGGAACAGTAGAGTCCTATTTAGTGAAAAAGGAAAATGGAAGTTTAAATGCTGCTACGGTAATTGTAGAACATAAAGGGTCAGGACCAAATAAGGAAAGACAAGAAAAGGCACATGCTCATTATATGGATTTTACTCCTGATGAAAAATATGTAATAGCAGTTGATTTAGGAATAGACAAGGTGATTACATATAAAGAAAGTGATGGAGAACTAATAGAAGTTACACGGTTATCTGTAAAACATGGTAGTGGTCCAAGGCATCTTATATTTCATCCAAGTGCGCAGTATGCATATGTTATGACAGAATTCAGTTCAGAAATTATTGTACTGCAATATGATGCACAGAGTGGCAGTTTTAAAGAAAAACAATACATCCCGACATTACCTGAAGAGTATAGTGAAGATAGTTATGGAAGTGCAATTTATATTTCTTCTGATGGCAAATTCGTTTACGCAGCAAACAGAGGACATAATAGTATCGTAGTTTTTCAAGTGAATGAGCATAATGGGAAGCTCACTTTTATTGAAACCGTATCGACAGAAGGAGATTGGCCACGGGACTTTTCTTTAGATCCGACAGAAAGATTTTTAATTGCTGCGAATGAAAGATCTAATACATTGACTTTATTTACTAGGAATGAATCTACAGGCAAGTTAATGCTTGTACAGAAGGACGTAAATGTTCCAGAACCAGTATGTGTGAAGTTTTTACATGTGAAAAAATAGATAGGTTTGCCTATCTATTTTTTATTAGGAAATTTTAATATAGTACCCGCCACAAATAAAAAGTCGCGTAAGACTCCCAACTTGTCCAATTTGCTGCAAATTCTTTTATTTCGTTTTTAGTAGGTTTTTTTTCGGCACCTGTAATAAATTTGATAGCATTATGTAGGCCGACATCATCAATTGGAAAGGCTGAAGGGAATCGTAAGCAGCGCATTAAAACATAGTGAGCCGTCCATGGCCCTATACCGCGAATGCTAGTTAATTGTTTTTCAGCTTGCTTCACATCTTGTATTTGTAATAGAGATTCTTTTGAAAATTTACCTTCTGTAATGAGCTGCGCGATGTCAATTATGTATTCACATTTTCTTGTAGTCATTTTTAATATTGCGAGATCTTCTACACGTAGATTTGCTATTACTTCAGGTGAGGGGAATATCCAATGTTTTCTATCGTGCCAATCTACATAATCGCCAAAATTTTCGACTAATCTTCTTTTTAGAGTATAGGCATATGTGAGGTTGATTTGTTGACCTAGAATCCCCCAGCACAGTGCTTCAAATAAATCTGGAATACCTAAAGTGCGAAGCCCATAATACTTTTCAAGGGGTTTTTGAAGGAGCGGATCATGTGTTGCTAATTTATAAAAAGGTGCTAAATCAGTAGCTAAATCAAACCAATCTTTTACATAGTTAGCTACAGCATCGCGGACTTGTTTTTCAAAGATGTATGATTCTTCTAAAAAACGTATTTGAATATTACTATCGGCATTCAAACTAATTTCAACGAAAGGATTTACGTCTTGAATAGGAATGACTTTATAGATTTTATTGTTTTCAATATGAAACATACATTCATTTTTAGAACGCGATAGATAGCGTAAGTTTTCTTGAAAACTAAATTCTTTTGGAACGACTAAAGACAATATTTCATTACAACCCTCTGTCATATTTACTCCTCCCGAAGCGCTTCTAATTTGAGCAATTCTTTTTTCATTTCTAAACCACCTCTAAAACCGGTAAGTTTACCATTTTTCCCAATAACGCGGTGACAAGGAATAGTGATAAGTAGAGGATTTGCCCCAACGGCAGTCCCAACTGCACGAACAGCGTTAGGTTTTTGAATTCTTTCCGCAATCTCTGAATAAGAATGTGTCTCTCCATAAGGAATTTCACGTACCGTATTCCAAACAGCTAATTGAAATGCAGTTCCGTAAACATCGATAGGAATTGTAAAGGTTTCTAGTTTGTTTTCCAAATACTCGATAAGTTCTTTTGTATATGTTTGCAGATAATCTGGATTTTGGATGAATGTATGTTGTGGCAGCTTTTTGCTAGCCCACGTATTTAGTTCTTCAAAAGTTTCATTTTGCGATCCGATAAAGCATAATCCATTTGAAGTAGCTGCAATATGCATATGCCAATGTTTATGAATAAGCAATGTCCAATATATAGTTTTATTTTCATATGGTTTCATTATTTCATACCTCTTTTGTTCCGTTCTTTTTTCGATATTCAGTAGGGGTAAATCCTATCTTTTTTTTAAATAAAGTCGCGAAATACTCTGGGTTTTCTATCCCAACAGCAATACTAATTTCCACAATAGATTGATTTGTATGTGAAAGGTATTCTGTCGCTTTTGTAATTCTGCATTGTTGTATATATTCAATTGGACTAATCCCTACAATTTTCTTGAAAGTGCGTTGTAAATGATAAGGGCTACCATGACACATTTCTGCGAGTATATCGAGAGTTAATGTGTCACAATAATGATTTTGAATATATTCTTTAATTTGATCTATCCACTCTTCATTAGGTAAAGTAAATCCATTTGGTTTACAACGTTTGCACGGACGAAAATTTTCATGTGACGCTTGTTGTACATTAAGAAATATTTTCACATTATCTTTATTAGGTATTCGTGATTTACATGATGGACGACAAAAAATACGAGTTGATTTTACAGCATAAAAGAATTTGTCATCATAGGAAGAGTCATTATGAATAATTGCTTGCCAATACTCATCTGTTAATTCGTATCTTTTTAATTTCTCATTGTTCATAGAATGTCACCTCTGAGATTAGTATAACCTGAATAAAGTACGTATGTACGCAATTACGGATGTAAGAGCAAGATTACAAAGATGAAACTATGATAGGTTATCTATTTTGTGTTAGCATGAACTTTGAAAGTGAACATCAAGAGGAGGACTATAAGTGAAGTTAATTTCATGGAATGTAAATGGTTTGCGTGCAGTTATCGCGAAGGGTGGTTTTTTAGAATATCTTGAGGAATCCAATGCAGATATATTTTGTCTACAAGAAATTAAATTACAAAGTGGACAAATTGATTTAAATCCCGAGGGATATTATACATATTGGAATTATGCTGTGAAAAAAGGCTACTCAGGAACGGCTATTTTCACGAAAAAAGAACCGCTTTCTGTTACATACGGTTTAGGGATTGAAGAACATGATCAAGAAGGACGCGTTATTACATTAGAATTTGAAGATTTTCACATGATAACACTATATACACCAAATTCAAAACGAGGATTAGAACGTTTAGATTACAGAATGAAATGGGAAGATGATTTCAGGGCCTATATAAAGCGATTAGATAAAAAGAAACCAGTTATTTTCTGTGGTGATCTAAATGTTTCCCATAAAGAAATCGATTTAAAAAATCCGAAAAGCAATCGGAAAAATCCTGGTTTTTCGGATGAAGAAAGAGAGAAGTTTACAAATATTTTAGAGGAAGGTTTTGTTGATACATATCGCTTTTTATACCCTGAGCAAGAAGGCGCATATTCATGGTGGTCATACCGTATGGGAGCAAGAGCGAAAAATATCGGGTGGCGCTTAGACTACTTTGTAACTTCTGAAAGGCTAAAACATAAAATTACCGATGCGAAAATTAATAGTGAAATAATGGGATCCGACCATTGTCCGGTTGAATTACATATGGATTTCTAAAAAAAGAAGTATCTTCCTGAGAAAAGGAGATACTTCTTTTTTTATTCAGTTTGTTAAAATTTTTCAAATCATTCTTGAAATAATTAAATATTAAATATATACTTAATAACGATAATCATTATCATTGATAATAGTTATTGTTGGTGGAAACGGCAAATAATTTCATACTAGGGGAAGTGAACGAAGATGAATCTTCATTTTACATAGATTTGTTAATGATGTGAAATATAGATGAAGATTATGTTTCATATAATTAAATTTTGTTGTTGGAATAATATACTTAAAGATTTCGAGAGGAGATATATCAATATGAACAAGAAATTATTTACATTAGGGATGGTTACAGTTTTAAGTGTAGGGTTAGCGGCATGCAATAGTGCGGATAAAACTTCAGGGGAGCAAAAGCAACAGACAAAAGCTACGGAGACGAAAAAAGACGAAAAACGAAAAATTACATATTTAGGTAAAGAATATACAGTGCCAGCAAAAGTAGATAAAATTGCGACAGCTAGTTTAGAGTCAATGGAAGATGCGGCAGTACTTGGAATTAAACCAGTTGGTGCGATTACTGTAGGTGGTAAATTACCAAAGTATCTTGAAAAAGATTTAGAGGGTGCGAAATCTGTTGGTGAGAAAATGGAACCGAATTTTGAAACATTACTTCAATTAAAACCAGATGTTATTACATCAAGTACAAAATTTCCAGCAGAAACAGCTGAGAAGTTTACGAAAGTAGCTCCGACGTTCCCAGTATCACACGTTTCAACGAATTGGGAAGATAACTTAAAGTTAATGGGAGAATTAACTGGTAAAAAGGACAAAGCAGAAAAAATTATTAAGGATTACAATACAGACGCTGAAAAAGCAAAAGCAAAACTTGGAGATAAGTTAAAAGATAAGAAAGTACTTGTAATTAGATTAAGAGCAAATGACTTATTCCTATACCCAGAAGGAGTATACTTTAATCCTGTAATTTATAAAGACCTTGGACTAACTGCACCAGAACAACTAAAAACTGTAAAAGCACAAGAAAAGATTTCTTTAGAAAAACTTGCTGAAGTTAATCCTGATTATATCTTCTTACAATACGAGGCGAGCGAAAATAATAAACCAAAAGTGCTAGAAGATATTGAAAATAATCCAATTTGGCAAAGTATGAATGCTGCGAAAGAAAAGAAAGTATTTGTAAACGTTGTAGATCCAATGGCACAAGGTGGTACAGCTTGGAGTAAAACAGCATTCTTAAAAGAAGCAGTGAAAAATTTATCTAAATAATACAATAAGTAAGGTGCGTTGAATGATATGCAGAAAACAAATGCAGTACCAGTAACCATATTATGTATAGCCCCCATACTCATCCTATTTACAGTTATACTTTCTATTTTGTATGGGGCGAAAAGTATTGATGCTGAAACAGTGTGGAACGCATTATTTCATTTTGATTCAAGCGATGTAAATCATAATATTATTATTACTTCACGTTTACCAAGGGTAGTTGCAGCTCTTTTAGTCGGAGCATTTCTAGCCATATCAGGAGCACTTATGCAGGGGATGACAAGAAACTATCTTGCATCCCCTTCTATTATGGGTGTGACGGATGGTGCAGCCTTTGTTATTACACTTAGTATGGTTTTCCTTCCAGGAATGTCATCGATCGGTATGGTTTTATGTTCAATGATTGGATCTGCACTAGGAGCCGGTATCGTGTTTGGTTTTGGTTCGCTCCTTCAAAATGGCTTATCACCAGTTAGGTTAGCAATTATAGGAACAGTTATTGGAACATTTTTAAGCAGTGTATCGGCCGCGATGGCTTCGTATTTCCAAATTTCTCAAAATGTTAGCTTTTGGTTTAATGCAAAATTAGATCAAGTGGACCCGAATATTATTAAAATCACGATACCGTTTGGGATAATTGGAATAGTTTTAGCACTGTTCATATCAAAATCTATTACCATTCTTTCTTTAGGAGAAGAAGTTTCTATTAATCTAGGACAGCGTACAAAACTAGTTAAAGCAATGGCGATTTTATCAGTAATTTTTTTAACTGGAACGGCAGTTGCTTTAGTTGGGAAAGTTGGTTTTGTAGGTTTAATTATTCCGCACATTACTCGCTTTATAATTGGAGTAGATTATAAGTGGATTTTACCATGTGCAGGCGTTATTGGTGGCGTGTTCTTAGCATTATGTGATGTATTAAGTAGATTTGTAAATTATCCATTTGAAACGCCAATTGGAGTCGTAACATCTTTAATTGGAATTCCTTTCTTCCTTTATCTAATCCGTACAAGAGGAGGAGAGAGACATGCCTAAAAGTTCAAGTCAACGTTTTGGAATGACGATGGGGATTATTATATTTTTAATTTTTAGTGCAATTTATATTAGTTTAACGAATGGTACGTTCGACATTACGATTACAGATGTATTTAAAACACTCTTTAGAATAGACCCAGTACCAGAGCATGATTTAGTTATTTTTGATTTTCGTCTTCCGCGCATTATAATTGCTGGATTAGTAGGATTAGGATTAGGCGTTGCGGGTGCCGTTATTCAAGGGATTACGAGAAATGGATTGGCAGATCCAGGTATTTTAGGAGTAAATGCCGGGGCAGGAACAGCCATCGTCATTTTTATGTTTTTCTTTCAAGGACAATTAAAGAGCACAGACTGGGTTTCTATTATGATGATGCCAATGTTTGGTTTAGTTGGTGGATTAGGTGCAGCTATCATAATCTATCTGTTTTCTTGGAAAAACGGTAAGTTAGATTCACAGCGTCTTTTATTAACAGGGATTGCAATTGGATCAGGATTTGGAGCCTTTTCTATGTATTTATCACTCAAAATGAAGTCAACTGATTTTGAAATGGCTGCAGTTTGGGTGTCTGGTAGTATATATAGTGCAAATTGGAAGTATATTGTTGCTATGTTACCGTGGCTTATCATTTTAATTCCGCTTATACAAAAGAAAGCTTATTTATTAGATTTATTTCAATTGGAAGAAACGAGTATTACAAGTTTAGGTGTTGCAGTAGAGCGAGAGAAATCCATTTTACTATTAAGTAGTATCGGACTTGTGAGTGCATGTGTTGCTGTTTCAGGAAGTATTGGTTTCATCGGATTAATGGCACCGCATATAGCGAAAAGGCTCGTCGGTATTCAGCATAAATATATAATTCCTACGTGCGGAGTAATCGGAATGTTTCTTGTAATTGCTTCAGACTTTATTGCGAAAACAGTTTTCACACCTGTAGAGTTACCAGTTGGAATTGTTATTTCTATTGTCGGTGTACCGTATTTCTTATATTTACTTTATAAGGCGAAAGCGTAAGAGGGGGAATAAAAGTGAGTATTTTAAGTGCAAAAAATTTAGAAACGAGTTATGAAAAGCTTACAGTGTTTCGCGATTTAAATGTGGAAATACAAGAAGGAAAAGTAACGACAATTATAGGGCCAAACGGGTGCGGTAAATCGACATTGTTAAAAACAATGGGAAGAATTTTAAAGCAAAAGAGCGGTAAAGTATATTTACAAGGACAGGATTTAAATACAATTCCAACGAAAGAAATTGCGAAGCAGTTAGCTTTGCTTCCGCAAACTCCAATTGCGCCAGGAGAGCTTAAAGTAGAAGAGTTAATTTCTTATGGACGCTACCCACATCGAAATAACGTAAATAAGTTAACTTCAAAAGATAAAGAGATGATTGATTGGGCATTAGAAATAACGAAAACATCTGCTTTTCGAACGAGACAAATAGCAAATCTATCAGGCGGTCAACGACAAAAAGTATGGCTAGCGATGGCTTTAGCGCAAGAGACAGAAGTGTTACTACTAGATGAACCAACGACATATCTTGATATGTCTCACCAATTAGATGTATTACAAATTGTGGAGAAGTTAAATAAAGAACATAATTGTACGGTTGTAATGGTACTACATGATATTAACCATGCGGCAAGGTTTTCAGATGAAATTATTGCAATGAAGGAAGGGGAAATTGTTACAACTGGTATCCCAGAAGAAATCATTACAAATGAAGTGTTAAAAGAAGTATTTCATATTGATGCGCGTGTCATGATTGATCCGTATAACGGGTCTCCTGTTTGTTTCGGTTACGATAGCGTTGTATCTCAAGAAGAGAAAGTAGAAATATATGTAACGAGTTAAGAAGGGGGATATAAGATGCATACTACTATTGAAAAACAACAGATTATTACATCTAATACAGAACAGTGGAAAATGTATTCGAAATTAGAAGATAAGGAATATCAAATTCATATTTCAAAGCCGAGGCAACCAGCACCGGATTCAGGATATCCTGTTATATACGTATTAGATGGTAATGCCTTTTTTCAAACATTCCATGAAGCGGTTAAAATACAATCAGTTAGAGCAGAGAAAACAGGTGTTTCACCAGCTATTATAGTAGGTATTGGTTATCCAATTGAAGGGGCATTTTCAGGAGAAGAAAGATGTTATGATTTTACGCCTAGTGTAATTTCAAAAGATGCGCCTTTAAAACCAGATGGCAAACAGTGGCCTAAAACAGGAGGAGCACATAACTTCTTTACTTTTATTGAAGAAGAATTAAAACCACAAATTGAAAAAGAATTTGAGATTGATAAAGGAAAGCAAACGTTATTTGGACATTCTTTAGGTGGTCTATTTGCTTTACATATACTATTCACAAACGTAAATGCCTTTCAAAATTATTTTATAAGTAGTCCATCTATTTGGTGGAATAACCAATCCGTGCTTGAAAAAGAAAAGAATCTTATAAATGAATTAAACAATGCTAAGTTTGAAACAGGAGTATTTCTTACAGTTGGGTCATTGGAACGAGAGCACATGGTTGTAGGGGCAAATGAATTATCAGAGCGCCTTCTCCTAGTAAAACACGATCAGTTTAAATTTAAATTCTATGAGGCTGAAGGTGAGAATCATGTATCTGTTGTGCCGACTTCTTTAAGTAAAGGATTAAGATTCATTAGTCATTTATAGAAGAATTAATAGCATAAAAAAGAATCCCATATTATGTGGTATTCTTTTTGTTATATATATAAATTTAAGATATTAACTAAAAACATTCAAATAAATATTTGAATGTTTTTAGTTAATAAGGTATACTACATACATAATCAAATATATATTTGAATAAGAGGTGTTACATATGAGTGAAGAACATTGTGAACTTTGTTATCATGATGAGAAAAAAGTAAAACATGCAAGTGATATGTTAGAGAAAGAAAATATCAGTAGTGTAGCGAAAATGTTTAAGGCACTTGCAGATGAAACACGTTTGAAAATTGCTTATGCGTTGTATACGGAAAAAGAGCTTTGCGTACGTGATGTCGCAAGTATTATTCATAGTAGTATTGCAACAGCTTCACATCACTTAAGACTATTACAAACGATAGGGTTAGCAAAAAAGCGTAAAGAAGGGAAACTTGTTTTTTATTCATTAGATGACTCCCACGTAAATGGATTAATTGAGTTAGCGTTTAGTCATAGTAGTGAAATAAACCAGAAAGAATCCAATATGTAATCATGTATTTTCATAAAGATACTTCTTTATGAAAATGCAACTTTAAAAGGAGAGGAGATAATAAGTATGGTAAAGCTAGTTTTAATACGGCACGGACAAAGTGAATGGAATGTTGAAAATCGGTTTACAGGTTGGACGGATGTTGATTTATCCAATAAAGGTTTGAAAGAAGCAAGAGAAGCCGGAGTAATGCTGAAAGCTAATGGTTTCTCATTTGATATAGCATATACATCTGTTTTGAGAAGAGCGATGCGTACTTTATGGATTACTCTCGAAGAAATGGATTTGATGTGGATACCTGTTCATAAAACATGGAAATTAAATGAGCGTCATTACGGTGCGCTTCAAGGATTAAACAAGGAAGAAACAGCGAGAAAATATGGTGATGAACAAGTAACTTTATGGAGACGTTCAACAAATGTACGCCCACCATCACTTACAAAAGATGACGAAAGATATGAAGCAGCACATCCGAAATATAGAGATTTAAAAGATTATGAGTTTCCTCTTACAGAAGATCTAGAAGATACAGAGAAACGAGTTGTTTCATATTGGAATGAAGAGGTAGCTCCTAATGTAAAAGCTGGTAAACAAGTAATTATTGCAGCACATGGAAATACAATACGTGCTTTAGTAAAACATTTAGATCAAATTTCAGATGAAGAAATAGAAAATGTAAACATTCCAACAGGAACACCATTGGTTTATGAATTGGATAACGATTTAAAACCGATAGACCATTATTATTTGAATAGGGAAATTTGTATAAAATAAACATTTTAATATACCCTACCTATGTATTGTATGTTTATAACGGAGGTGATTTATATTGTTACATTATACGGTCGTAAATAAAAAGAATTGTGAGTCATGTGGATTATGTACTTCTATAGCACCTGATATATATCAATTAGATAGAAGAGGGAAATCATTTAGTGCATTAGATAACAATCAAGGAATAATGGGAATCCCAAAAACTTTCTTGAAAGCAATATTGGCGGCAAGTGACGGCTGTCCAACAAGTTCGATTCAGGTAAGAAAAGAGCCATTTATAAATAAAGTAAAAATTCAATAGAGGAATTATTAAAGACAAAACAAAATTAAAAGGAGGAATTTATATGGGACATCATCACGGTCACCAACATCATGGACATACTCACGGGCATTCGCATGGACATCATCATTTTGAGGAGAGCAGGAAAGGGAATAGAAAAGGGTTAATTACAGCTTTAGTAATTACAGCAACTATTATGTTCCTTGAATTTTTTGGAGGACTAGTTACAAATAGTTTGGCCTTATTATCTGATTCAGGACATATGTTAAGTGATACAAGTTCATTATTATTAAGTTTAATTGCAATAGGACTTGCAGCTAGAACGGTTACTTCTACAAAAACATATGGATATTATCGTTTTGAAATATTAGCAGCATTAATTAATGGAATTACATTATTTGTTGTAGCAGGGCTTATCGTATGGGAAGCAATTGGTCGTTTTTTTGAACCACCAACTGTAGCAAGTGGTCCAATGATGTTAATCGCATCAATTGGTTTGCTAGCAAATTTAATTAGTGCATGGGCACTCATGAGACAAGGTGACGTGAAAAATAACGTGAATTTACGTAGTGCGTATTTACATGTTCTTGGAGATGCTTTAGGATCAGTGGGCGCATTAGTAGCTGGTGTACTTATGTCATTATTCTCATGGTATATTGCAGATCCAATTATTTCAGTAGTTGTAGCTTTATTAATTTTAAAGAGCGCATGGGGAGTAACAAAACATTCTATTCATATACTTATGGAGGGTACACCAGTTACAATTGAATTAGAGAAAGTGAAGCAAGCGATTAAAGGAGTAGAAGGTGTCCGAGATTTACATGATCTTCATATTTGGACAATTACATCGGGATTAGATGCATTAAGTGTCCATGTAATGATTGATAAAAAACAGGATGATCAAGAAGTACTTCAAAATATTATTGATATGTTAAAACAAGAGTTCCATATTGAACATACTACAATTCAAATTGAAACACTTAATATTAAACATAATGAAATGATTGTCTAATAAAATGCAAACAAAAGGCTATGGGGAAATTCTCCATAGCCTTTTGTTTGTGCAAGTAGAATTGTCCTTTTTGAAAGTTTTGTTTCAACTTTTCGTCTAAAGAGACAAAAAGTTGTCACAATTCGGTCACAATTAGCATAAACATAAAATAGACGAAATGAACTTATTTCCAAAAAAGCTTGATTCATTCCATTCATGATTAGTAGAGCTGAAAAAGCATGGATTAAAAGTTCACTATATTCTCAAGGAGGTAGATCATATGAAAACTATTCTTGCTATCGCTGGGCTTATTTGGGTTTTATCACATGGCATTCCAATTTATGAAGGAGAACAAATTCGCAGTGCTCTGAATAAAAATTTTAATGAATACCATATCATTGATCGGCAAGATAATGTCGTGACAGTTCGTGTAAATGACTGTTTTCATACGGTAACCGTTGAAGGAACTTCAGTAGTGAATGATACAAAAGTATGTGATCAGCAGTAATTATATATAGGAAGAAAAAAGCCTCAATTTATACGTGTATAAATTGAGGCTTTTATATTTGTGGATGAATAATAAGCGGGGATTGTGCATCCCCGCTTATTATTTTTTTTTGAAAAAAGGAAAGGGTATTATGAAGATTGAGACTGAGAAGCTAATAAATTGTTAAGAATAAGCATAGAGCGGAAATATACTCATATGGGGTATCATACATAGATAATTAGTGCTATAATTGGTATACTCGTAAAAGCAATTGTTTTATTGGATGAAGAGAAACTTTAAGAAGGTGATAATATGGATCATAAAGAGCATGAAGCAGTAACACATAGATCAGAAAAAGAAAAAGAACAAATTATAAATAGATTAAAGAGAATTGAAGGACAAGTCCGCGGTATTCAAAATATGATTGAAAATGATCGTTATTGCGTGGATATTTTAGTACAAATTTCAGCGATTAATGCAGCGATGAAAAAAGTAGGAATGGGTGTATTAAAAAACCATACAAGTCATTGTGTTTCAGGTGCTATTAAAGATGGCAATGGTGATGAAGCAATTGAAGAATTAATGACAGTATTTGAACGTTTTTCAAAAGCGTAAAAACAAGCTAGTATGTCACTGGCTTGTTTTTTTGTTTACCTTTATATAAGATTTCGGGGTATTGGTGTGAAAAAGTGTGTGTAAAATAAACTGTTAGAAAATAATTGAAAAATCATGATACAAAACCATTGATTACCTTAGGGGGGTATGGTAAGATGTAATTGTGATTAACAAACAATGAAGAAACAAGAGGAGGATTTTAAATGGAACAGTTAACATTACAAGTTGAAGGTATGTCTTGTGGACATTGTGTAAATTCTATCGAAGGCAGCGTGAAAGAACTAAACGGTGTTGAACAAGTGAAAGTTCAATTAGCAGAAGGAACTGTTGAAGTTACTATCGACTCATCGGTTGTAACGTTAAAAGATATCGTTGCTGTAATTGAAGATCAAGGATACGATGTTCAATAATTATTTTTAGATATGGAAATAAATCGTACTTTATAGGAAGTACGATTTATTTTGTTAATAATTATACCTTATGAGGGTATATAGAGGTGAGAGACATGAATGAACAGAAAGAGGCCAATCTTCAAATATCAGGAATGACATGTGCGGCATGCGCAAATAGAATTGAAAAAGGTCTGAAAAAAGTAGAAGGTGTTCATGATGCAAATGTAAATTTTGCACTTGAAAAAACAAAAATAATGTATGATCCCCAAAAAACAAATCCGCAACAATTTAAGGAAAAAGTTGAATCGTTAGGATATGGAATTGTAAGTGATAAAGCTGAGTTTACTGTTTCAGGGATGACATGTGCAGCATGTGCGAATAGAGTAGAAAAGCGTTTAAATAAGTTAGAAGGTGTGAACGGAGCGACAGTAAATTTCGCTTTGGAATCAGCTACAGTAGATTTTAACCCTGATGAAATTAATGTAAATGAAATGAAGAGTGCAATTACGAAATTAGGATATAAATTGGAAGTGAAATCAGATGAGCAAGATGGATCAACTGATCATCGCTTACAAGAAATTGAGCGACAAAAGAAGAAATTTATCATTTCGTTTATTTTATCATTCCCGTTACTTTGGGCAATGGTAAGTCATTTCTCATTTACATCGTTTATTTATTTACCTGATATGCTTATGAATCCTTGGGTGCAACTAGCTCTTGCAACTCCAGTTCAGTTTATCATTGGTGGGCAGTTTTATGTTGGAGCTTATAAAGCGTTACGAAATAAAAGTGCCAATATGGATGTTCTCGTGGCACTTGGAACGTCTGCAGCGTATTTCTACAGTGTGTATTTAAGTATTAGGTCGATTGGTTCTTCGGAACATATGACAGACTTGTATTTTGAAACGAGTGCAGTACTTATTACATTAATTATTTTAGGTAAATTATTTGAGGCGAAAGCAAAGGGACGCTCGTCAGAAGCAATTAAAAAATTAATGGGATTACAGGCGAAAACCGCTACTGTTGTACGAGATGGAACAGAAATAAAAATTTTAATCGAAGAAGTGGTAGCTGGTGATATCGTTTATGTAAAGCCTGGTGAAAAAATCCCAGTAGATGGGGAAATTGTAGAAGGAAAGTCAGCGATAGATGAATCGATGTTAACAGGTGAAAGTATTCCGGTTGATAAAACAATTGGAGATGGAGTAATCGGTTCTACAATAAATAAAAATGGCTTTTTAAAAGTGAAAGCAACTAAGGTAGGAAGAGATACTGCATTAGCTCAAATTATTAAAGTAGTAGAAGAGGCTCAAGGTTCAAAAGCTCCTATTCAAAGGGTAGCAGATCAAATTTCTGGTATTTTCGTACCGGTTGTAGTTGTGATTGCTATTATTACATTCGCAGTGTGGATGCTATTTGTTACACCTGGTGATTTTGGCGGAGCACTTGAAAAAATGATAGCCGTACTTGTTATCGCTTGTCCATGTGCATTAGGTCTTGCAACGCCTACATCGATTATGGCGGGATCAGGAAGATCAGCAGAGTATGGTATTTTATTTAAAGGTGGAGAGCATTTAGAAGCAACGCACCGATTAGATACAGTTATTTTAGATAAAACAGGTACTGTGACAAACGGGAAGCCGGTGCTAACAGATGTAATTGTAGCAGATGGATTCCACGAAGAAGAAATACTACGTTTAGTAGGTGCGGCAGAAAAAAATTCTGAACATCCACTTGCAGAAGCGATTGTAGAAGGAATTAAAGAAAAGAAAATTGATATCCCAAGTTCAGAAACATTTGAAGCAATTCCGGGATTCGGTATCGAATCAGTTGTAGAAGGGAAACAATTATTAATTGGTACACGTCGATTAATGAAGAAATTCGATATTGATATTGAAGAAGTTTCTAAATCGATGGAAGAGCTAGAACGAGAAGGAAAAACAGCAATGCTTATTGCGATCAATAAAGAATATGCTGGTATAGTGGCCGTTGCAGATACTGTAAAAGATACTTCAAAAGCAGCTATTGCAAGACTTAAGAAAATGGGTCTAGACGTTGTTATGATTACAGGAGATAATACACAAACTGCTCAGGCAATTGCTAAGCAAGTTGGTATTGATCACGTAATTGCAGAAGTATTACCAGAAGGAAAAGCAGAAGAAGTGAAAAAACTGCAAGCACAAGGTAAGAAAGTCGCAATGGTTGGGGATGGAATAAATGATGCTCCTGCACTTGCTACGGCGGATATCGGTATGGCAATTGGAACAGGAACGGATGTAGCGATGGAAGCGGCAGATATTACGTTAATCCGTGGTGATTTAAATAGTATTGCTGATGCAATCTTTATGAGTAAGATGACGATAAGAAATATTAAGCAAAATTTATTCTGGGCACTAGCTTATAACGGCTTAGGAATTCCGATTGCAGCGTTCGGTTTCTTAGCACCTTGGGTTGCTGGAGCTGCGATGGCATTTAGTTCTGTATCCGTTGTATTAAATGCATTACGACTGCAAAGAGTGAAATTAAAAAAATAAAAATCTATAGAGTAATTGCATATGCTTACAAACAAAAAACAATACTTTGAAATAAGTATTGTTTTTTGTTTATATAGAAAGAAAAAAGCTATAATAAAGCAGAAATATTGAATACTAGATGGTAGAAAAGTTAAATGATAGTTTGATAAGGAGGCTCAAATATGTTAAAAGATATGATCATTAGAACATTCCATCAAGAGGATTTAGAACAAGTATTACAGTTGTTTTATGAAACAGTTCATACAATTAATGCAAAAGATTATAACGTATTACAGCTACAGGCATGGGCACCAGAGCGACTAGATAGAGAAAGTTGGTTAAATTCTTTAGAGAAGAATATTAGTTATGTAGCGGATCATAACGGTGTGATAGTGGGATTTGGGGATTATAATGATGATCATTACGTAGATCGTTTATTTACACATAAAGATTATCAAGGGAAAAGGATAGCTTCATACATACTACAGAAGTTAGAAAAAGAAGCAGTGAACTTGGGGCATAGAGATATATATACAGAAGCGAGTATTACAGCAAAACCTTTCTTTGAAAGTAAAGGTTTTATTTGCATCAAGGAACAAAAGAAACAGCATAATGGTCAGATTTTTACTAATTATGTAATGAAAAAAATAGCCCTCTCATAAACGAGAAGGCTATTTTTTCATTATTTTACAGCTTCTTTTAGTTCTTTACCAGCTTTGAAAGCAGGTACTTTAGAAGCTGCGATTTGCATTTCTTCACCAGTTTGTGGGTTACGGCCTGTACGAGCAGCTCTTTCGCGAACTTCGAATGTACCGAATCCGATAAGTTGTACTTTTTCACCAGCAGCTAAAGTGTTAGTGATTGATTCTACTACAGTTTGTACAACTACAGTAGCTTCTTTTTGAGAAATCTCAGCATTTTGTGCTACGTTTTTGATTAATTCTGTTTTGTTCATGTTTTTCACCTCATATGTAAATAATGCTATTTAAGTTGTTATTATAACGTATAAAACATTCGAGAACAAGTGTACGCACATATATTCGTAAAAAAAATGAAATTTGTAATATTTTTTAGAGCCACTGTATAGACAGTTCATTTAAGCGGATACAGATTGTTTCTTTAATTCGGTTTGCTCTTTATTGGAAGGTAGTTTCTTATTATAAGATATGAAATAAGGTAACGCTACAAATAACATACCGCCTACTAAGTTTCCGAAGAAAACAAAAATGAAGTTTGGGAAATATTCAATCCAAGTTAAATGACCAGCAAAAATTGCAGCTGGGATGACAAACATATTGGCTACAACGTGTTGAAATCCAATCGCAACAAAAGTCATAACTGGGAACCAAATACCGACAATCTTTCCGATAAATTCTTTACTTCCCATACTGAGCCAAACAGCTAAACAAACGATCCAATTACATCCAATTGCAGAAATGAAGGCTTGCAGTGGTGTATCTTGTAGTTTAGCTTGTGCAATAGAAACTGTTTTCGCTAAAAAAACTCCCTCCGTTAAGCCGACGATATGACCGAAGAAATAAGCAACGAATACAGCACCTATGAAGTTGCTAAACGTAACAATAACTAAATTTCGTATTAAGTGAAATAAGTCAATTTTTTTGTGAAGCCAAGCCATTGAAACGGTCATCATATTGCCAGTTACTAATTCACCTCCTGCAAGAATAACGAGTATAAGACCGATAGGAAAGACGGACGCACCTAAAAAGCTAGTAAATGATCCCCACGATTTCGGCATTGTCCCGATAACATGAATATCAAGTAAATACCCTAGTGCTATGAAAGCACCACCAAAAAAACCGAGAATTAGCATAGGGAGCAATGATAAATGAGCTTTTTTTCTTCCGGAATTAGCAGCAAGTTCCGTAATTTCTTCTGGTGTAAATACAGACATGAATAACCTCTCCTTAATAGAATGATGGAATGAACAGAAGAAACATTTTAAAGAATCTATGTATTATAAAAATATGTTATGACTTCTGTATAAATTTGTCAAAGTTAGTAGGGATAAAATTGTATATAACTAACATTATTCATGTTGTCACATTAATGTAACAATAAGGATTTAAAGTACTTCTAGAGGTGAAAACATGAATACGCATCATGTAAAAAAAGAACAAAAAAAATCAATCATAAAGGTATTTATTATTAGTTTCATAAGTATATTAATGATTTCAGTAAGTTTGTATTTCTATGCGACAGAAATAGAACGAAAACTAGTAACAGTTACGTGGAATGAAATAGAAGCTCCTACGATTCCTAAAGAGTTTAATAATAAGAGAATATTGCAATTCTCAGATGTACATTTAGGGCCAGAGTTTACACTGAAGCAACTAGAAAATTTGGTGGAGAAGATGAATGCGTTACATCCAGATATAGTAGTTTTTACAGGAGATTTAATAGATAAGTTTGGATCTTATAATGCGGAAAGGGAAGAAGCGAACGGTATTTTGCAGAAAATCCATGCCCCTCTAGGGAAATATGCTGTGTTTGGGAATCATGATAGAGGTGGGGGAGGTAGTTTATTTTACAAAAAGTATATGGAGGAAGCTGGTTTTTCTGTGTTAGTAAATGAAGTGCAGAAAATTAAAGCGGAAAACGGAAAATATATTACAATATCAGGTTTGGATGATTTTTTATTAGGGAAGCCACAAATAGACTCGACTTTAAAAAACTTAAGACAACAAGATTTCAATATGCTATTAATACATGAGCCGGATGTTGTAGATAAAGTAGCTCGTTATCCAGTCGATTTTCAAATGTCAGGACATAGTCACGGAGGACAAGTTCAAATTCCTTTTATAGGTCCATTAATTACTACAAAACTAGCTGAGAGTCATGTTGAAGGTATGTATGAATTAGAAGGGAAGAATAAGCCGTTACACTTATACGTAAATCGTGGTATTGGGACAACTCGAATGCCTGTTAGATTTTGGAGTGTACCTGAACTTTCACTATTTGTATTGAAGCAAAGTAGTGACTAAAGTAGAACGTTTAATATTTTGAAGAATTAAGAGTACTTTTAAAGAAAGTTCTCTTTTTTTATTGATTAAATACAGAATATTGTGTACTTTTTGTTTAAACTGTTAAAAAGAAAGGGGAATTTCTATGATAGAAACATGGCATAAAGAATTGGAAAGTTTATATAACCAAATGGTTTCGTGGCGAAGAGATTTTCATCAATACCCAGAGCTATCGTTTCAAGAAATAGAAACACCGAAAAAAATAGCTGAAATCTTAAAAAGTTTTCATATTGATGTGAAAACAGATGTCGGGGGAAGAGGGGTAATCGGCGTAATTGAAGGTGAAATACCTGGGAAGACGATCGCGTTGCGTGCTGATTTTGATGCACTACCTATTCAAGATGAAAAGAAAGTTTCATATAAATCAAAGGTTCCTGGCGTAATGCACGCTTGTGGCCATGATGGACATACAGCAACACTTTTAGGTGTTGCAAAAATATTAAGTGACCATAGAGACAAGCTCTCTGGAAAAATAGTTCTTATACATCAACATGCAGAAGAGAAAGAACCTGGCGGAGCAATTGCTATGATTGAGGATGGTTGTTTAGAAGGAGTAGATGTTGTTTTTGGAACACACATATCTTCTCAAATGCCTTTAGGAATGGTTGGGGCGAAAGCTGGAGCAATGATGGCGGCAGCTGATACTTTTGAAGTAAAGATTCAAGGGCGAGGCGGTCACGGCGGTATGCCGCATCATACTGTAGATGCTATTATCGTTGCAACACAAGTAATTAATCAGTTACAATTTTTAGTGAGTCGAAAAATAGATCCGCTTCAATCTGCGGTATTAACAGTTGGTACATTCCATGCTGGTCAAGCGGATAATATTATTGCGGATACTGCTACGTTTACAGGGACCATTCGAACGTTAGATCCTGAAGTGAGAGAATGTATGGAGAAGGAATTTAAACGAGTTGTTGAGGGGATTTGTCAATCTCTGCATGCTGAAGTTAATATTCAATATAAACGAGGCTATCCGATATTAATAAATCATCTAGATGAAACACGTCATTTTATGGAGATTGCGAAACGAGATCTTGGAAGAGAAATGGTCATTGAAGTACCACCGATTATGGGGGGAGAAGATTTTGCATACTACTTAGAACATGTTCCAGGAGCATTTTTCTTCACAGGTGCGGGTAATGAAGAAATAGGAGCAACATATCCACATCATCATCCTCAATTCGATTTTGATGAACGTGCGCTGTTGGTTGGTGGGAAGTTACTTTTAAGTCTTGTGAATAGTTATGTAAGAGATGGAAAAGAATTTCTTGAGACTTTAGATGTAAATGCGATAAATTAATTTGCATAAATAAAAACAACAATAGGTTGTAAAGGGATCTATTGTTGTTTTTTGCGTGGAAATATAATCTATACAAAAAGTTATCTAGATCTATAATTTTCTCAACAATTGTGTATGGGAAATTATTAAACCTAATGTAATAATTTTTGAAGAAGGTTGAATTGCGATTGTTAAATTCAGAATATTTTGATATATTTTAAAGTATAGGACAAGATTTTTCGCATAATACTCTTACATAAAGTGAAACTTTAATTAGTGGGGGTTTTGTTCATCCCCCGCTGATTATCAGCCCTCACCAATCGGGCTTTTACGGGCAGCAGATCCCCACCTAACTTCTTTGCTTCCGCTGAATTTTGAGGTGGGGGTCTTACTGCCCGTTAATGCGGGATAAATTTCAAAATTAAGTTTGGAAGGGGATGTACAAGAGTTGGATAAAAATCTTAAGAAAGACCTTAAAATACGCCACATTACAATGATCTCAATTGGCGGCGTAATAGGAGCCGGTTTGTTTGTTGGAAGTGGCGCGGTTGTGCATTCAGCAGGGCCAGGTTCTATCGTTTCATATGCATTAGCAGGACTTCTAGTCATTTTCGTTATGAGAATGCTAGGAGAAATGGCAGCTATTAACCCGACAAGTGGTTCGTTTGCAACATATGCAAGAGAAGCAATTGGTCCATGGGCAGGTTATACAATTAGGTGGCTATATTGGTTTTTCTGGGTAATTGTTATTGCAATAGAAGCTACAGCTGGTGCTGGTATTATTCAATACTGGATTCCAGAAATTCCACTCTGGTTATTAAGCCTAATATTAACGATTTTATTAACGTTGACGAATGTTTTTTCGGTGAAATCATTTGGAGAGTTTGAATATTGGTTTTCATTTATTAAAGTAATTAGTATTATTTTGTTCCTATGTCTGGGTCTTGCTGTGATTTTAGGATTTGTACCAGGAACGGAAGCACCTGGCACTTCAAATTTAGTAGGGCAAGGGGGATTTATGCCAAATGGTATAAGTTCGGTGCTGCTTGGAATCACCGTCGTTATATTTTCATTTATGGGATCAGAGATTGTTGCAGTAGCGGCTGGTGAATCTGCCGAACCTGTAAAAGCAGTAAAAACAGCAACAAATAGTGTGATTTGGCGTATTCTCGTATTTTTTATTGGATCTATCGCTGTAGTTGTTACACTTCTTCCATGGAATTCAGCAAACATATTAAAAAGTCCGTTTGTAGCGGTACTTGAACATATAGGAATACCAGCGGCAGCACAAATTATGAATTTTATCGTTTTAACAGCTGTACTTTCTTGCTTGAATTCAGGTTTATATACAAACTCAAGAATGCTTTTTTCGATGGCAGAAAGAGGAGATGCTCCAAAGGTATTTTTAAAATTGAACAGTAGTGGTGTTCCAGTTCGGGCAGTTTTATTTGGAACGTTCTTTGCTTATATTGGAGTTGTTTTTAGTTACATATCTCCAGATAAAGTCTTTTTATTTTTAGTGAATGCATCTGGCGGGATTGCGTTACTAGTTTATCTCGTTATAGCAGTTTCACACTTAAAGATACGTAAAAAAATGGGGAAAGTAGAACAACAAAATTTGAAAGTGAAAATGTGGCTTTTCCCGTATGTAACGTATGTTACAATTGCCGCTATTATAGTAGTTTTAGTTGCAATGGTTGCAATTGAATCTTTACGTTCACAAGCACTTTTAACGATGCTTGTTACTGTTCTTATTATAGTTTCTTATTTTATTTTTAATAGAAATAAAAATAATTCGGTTTGGAATCCTAAAAGTGAGGATAAAGAACCCGTTCAATTCTAATTTTTTGTTTTCGAAGAAAGGTATATCCAATCATTGCTAGAAAAGATTCATATATAAGTAAAGAAAAGAGTAATTACTATTGTCATAGTGAATATAAACTTTTTTCTTGACTTTTTATACGAAGGCGAGCAAAATGGTAAAAAAGGAAGGGGGGATGATGATGGAAGAGTACGTATTAGAGCTGTATAACTTGTTATATACGACAGAATGGCAAGATATTGTTTCGTTTCTAGGAATATTATTTTGTATGAAAATTGTAATTGTATATATGGAAGAGCAAGGTATGTTCTATTCCTTCTCATCTCCGTTCGATGTGCAGCGCGAGCCGTTGCTAAACTATGCCAAGGTGAATTACGAACAAATTCCTTTTGTTATATTCTTTATGATTCGATTTATAACAGCAATTGTAAAGAAAAAGGAAAGTGACGATGAAGAGTGCCACTCAACTTGTAATATAGCAACTGCTTTATAGGCTAAATACAAGGAGGAGATTTATATGTGGTTTCGATTTCTTATGATTGGTTTCTTTTCATTAACAGCAATTTCTTTAATGGGATATCAAGTGTCTGAAATTTTTCAAGCATATAGCAATACGTTTTTCAACAAAAACTAATTACATTGCTATTTAAATAATAAAGCGATAAAATCCTTCTTAAGAAGTTTTATTAAGAAGGATTTTTTTCTTTTCTCTGTCTTACTGTGTCAAACTATTGTCACATTTACACTGTGAATAATATGTTAAAATAGTGAGGTTACGTATACATATTTGAAGGAAGAGGAGTGACCATTTTGGTGGATCAATCAACGAATCAGAAAAGCTATGCTCCTATTGTGATAACGCTTTCTGTAATTGTAAATGCGATTATTTTATTTTTGTTCTTTGGACCTGTTGGCTATGAAGGAGAAGTACATTTTGATGTAACAATTTTACCAATGTTAAATGCAATTTTTAATAGCTTTACGTTCGTATTCTTATTAGCAGCGTTATTCTCTATTATTAAAAAGAATGTGAAAATGCATCGTGGTTTCATCCTGGCAGCATTTACAACGACGTTGCTATTTTGTGTTTCTTATTTATCGTATCACTACTTGGCGCCAGCAACACATTTTGGCGGAGAAGGATTCATTAAATATGTGTATTTCATCATTTTAATTACACATATTATCCTGGCAGCAATTATTGTACCGCTTGCATTGTTTGCACTTGTATTTGGTTTTACAAATCAATTAACACGTCACCGTAAAATTGTACGTTGGACGATGCCGATTTGGTTATATGTAAGTTTATCTGGTGTTATTGTTTACTTAATGATCTCACCTTATTATCAATAAAAAAATCTCAGCCTGTAGGCTGGGATTTTTTTATTAGGCAAATATTTTTGTGAAATGAAAAAATTGTGGTATACAAAAGTATAGTTGCTTTTTATATAGAAGGGATGGTAAAGGTATATGCAAAATTTTGTATTTCGTAATCCGACAAAACTTATTTTTGGTAAAGGCCAATTAGAACAGTTAAAAATTGAAATTCCACAGTTCGGTAAAAAGGTTCTTCTCGTATATGGAGGAGGTAGCATTAAAAGAAATGGTATTTATGATAATGTAATTTCTATTTTAAAAGATATAAATGCGGAAGTATTTGAATTGACAGGTGTTGAACCGAACCCTCGTGTATCAACTGTAAAGAAAGGGATTCAAATTTGTAAAGATAATGGTGTTGAATTTATTTTAGCAGTTGGTGGGGGAAGTGTAATTGACTGTACGAAAGCAATTGCAGCTGGTAGTAAGTACGATGGAGATGTGTGGGATATTGTAACGAAAAAAGCATTTGCTAGTGAGGCATTACCATTTGGTACTGTGCTTACGCTTGCGGCAACAGGATCTGAAATGAATGCTGGTTCTGTCATTACAAACTGGGAAACGAATGAAAAATATGGCTGGGGTAGCCCGGTTACTTTCCCGCAGTTTTCGATTTTAGATCCAGTTCATACTGCGTCTGTACCGAGGGATCAAACAATTTACGGTATGGTAGATATTATGTCACATGTATTAGAGCAATATTTCCATCATGGAACAAATACTGAACTGCAAGATCGTTATTGTGAATCTGTTTTAAAAACAGTAATTGAAACAGCTCCCAAGCTGTTAAGTGATTTAGAAAATTATGAGCATAGAGAAACTATTTTATATTGCGGGACTATGGCGTTAAATGGCATTTTAGCGATGGGAGTAAAAGGAGATTGGGCAACTCATAATATTGAACATGCAGTTTCTGCTGTTCATGATATACCGCATGGAGGTGGCCTTGCGATTTTATTCCCGAGCTGGATGAAGCATGTTGTAGATGAGAATGTAAGCCGCTTTAAACAGTTCGCTATTCGTGTATTCGATGTAGAAACAGATGGGAAGACAGATAAAGAGGTTGCATTAGAAGGAATTGAGGCGTTACGTCAATTTTGGACTTCGATTGAAGCGCCAGTAACATTAGCTGATTATACTATTGGGGAAAATGAAATTGAATTAATGGCAGATAAAGCGATGGCTTATGGCGAATTTGGTAACTTTAAAAAATTAAGTAAAGACGATGTCTTAAGCATATATAAAGCTTCTTTATAAGTGAATCGAGTAAAGAAACCCATTTGATTGTTATATCAAATGGGTTTCTTTTTGTTGTATAAGTGTTTTTGATTGTTTTTGATTATTTGTGAATGTTTATGGTTGATTTTTGTGATCGTTTTCATTATACTGTAATCAAAGAAGAGGTGAATAAAATGTTAACTCCTGAACGTCATCAAATGATATTGCAACTTGTAAAAGAGCAGAAGGTTGTTAAATTACAACAATTAGTGGAAAGAACAGAAAGCTCTGAATCAACAATTCGTCGTGATTTAGCACAATTGGAAAAGCAAAGGTTATTAAAAAGAGTTCATGGTGGTGCTGCTGTTTTAACAGGAAAAGGACAAGAGCCAACGATGGTTGAAAAATCATCCAAAAACATTCAAATAAAACAACAAATTGCCAAGTATGCGGCTAGCATTGTTGAACAAGGTGATTGTATTTATTTAGATGCAGGAAGTACAACATTTGAAATGATTCCATTTTTAATAAATAAAGACGTTACAGTCGTTACGAATGGACTTATGCATATTGAGGCTTTAGTTGAAAATAATATTCGTGCGTATTTACTAGGCGGGATGATGAAGAGTAGGACGAAAGCTTTAATTGGTGCTATGGCACAGGAAAGTATGCAGAAGTATCGCTTTGATAAATGTTTTTTAGGAGCGAATGGTGTACACGAACAGCTTGGTTTTACAACTCCAGATCCAGAAGAGGCACTTTTAAAACAAATGGCATTAACATTAGCAAACGAAGGATATTTCTTAATTGATGAAAGTAAGTTTTCAGAAGTTGCGTTTGCGAAAATTGCCAATGTTGAAGAGGCAAATATTATTACAAACCATTTAGAAATTGATTTAGAAAAATATAAAAGACAAACCAATGTAATTGAGGCTGATAAACAATGATCTATACAGTTACTTTAAACCCATCTATTGATTATGTAGTACAAGTTAATTCCTTCGATTTAGGCGCAGTAAATCGAGCAGAGAAAGATATGAAGTTTCCTGGAGGAAAAGGGATTAATGTTTCTCGCGTTCTTCATCGTTTAGGTGTTGAAAATGTAGCGCTTGGATTTACTGGTGGATTTACTGGTCAATTTATTAAAGATGTATTACAGGCGGAAGGTGTAACAACAAACTTCGTTCAAGTAGACGGAGATTCCCGAATTAATGTGAAAATAAAAGGTCAAGAAGAGACAGAATTAAACGGGCAAGGTCCTATTGTGACAAATGAGCAATTTGAACAATTAATGAAACAAATTGAAAGTATGAAGAAGGGAGATTGTATTGTACTAGCTGGAAGCGTACCGGCGTCTATCTCAACTACTTTTTATGAATCAATCGCAGCGTTCGGAACTGAAAAAGGTATTCGCGTAGTAGTAGATGCGAGCGGAAGTGCACTGCAGCATGTAATTAAAAATAAGCCATTTTTAATAAAGCCTAATCATCATGAACTTGGTGAGTTATTTGGGGTAGAGATTTCAACAGTAGAAGATATTTTACCGTATGGAAGAAAATTAGTTAAACAAGGTGTAGAGCATGTTATCGTATCAATGGCCGGAGATGGAGCTTTATTATTTACGGCAGAAGGTATATATGAAGCAACTGTTCCGAAAGGTGTTGTAATTAATTCGGTTGGGGCCGGAGATTCTCTCGTTGCAGGATTTGTAGGTAAATATGAACAGACAAAAGATATTGAAAAGGCATTTCAATATGGCGTTGCTACAGGGAGTGCAACAGCATTTTCAGCTGATTTATGTGAAAAGGAAAAAGTAGAAGAATTATTGTCGCAAGTAATTGTAGCTAAGCGATAGGGGGAAGCAACATATGAAAATTACAGAACTATTAAAAAGGGATACAGTCATTATGAATTTGACAGCTTCAAATAAAGAAGCTGTCATAGATGAATTAGTTGAGAAATTAAACGGCGCAAATCGTTTAAATAGTAAAGATGAATTCAAAGAAGCTATTTTAAAGCGGGAGTCACAAAGTACAACTGGAATTGGTGAAGGTATTGCTATACCTCATGCGAAGACGAAAGCTGTTAAGCAACCAGCGATTTGTTTTGGTAGAAGTGTAAGCGGTATCAACTATGAATCACTTGACGGACAGTCAGCGCATTTATTCTTTATGATTGCTGCGAGTGAAGGGGCGAATAATACTCATTTAGAAACGTTGTCGCGTCTATCTACATTATTAATGGATGAAGGGTTTCGTAAGCAACTATTAGAAGCGAAAGATGAAGAGGAACTTCTTCGTTTGTTTGATGAAAAAGAGAATGAAAAAGAAGAAGAAGTTGAAGTGGCAAAGCCAGAAGGGAATGAACCATACGTATTAGCTGTCACAGCTTGTCCGACTGGTATCGCTCACACATATATGGCTGCTGATAGTTTGAAGGCGAAAGCGGCAGAGTTAGGGATTGCAATTAAAGTTGAAACGAATGGGTCAACAGGTATAAAGAACGGTTTAACGAAAGAGGATATTGAACGCGCAACAGCGATTATTGTTGCGGCAGATAAACAAGTAGAAATGAACCGTTTTGCTGGAAAGCATGTCATTCAAGTGCCAGTCGCTGATGGGATTAGAAAAACTGAAAATCTTCTTAATCGAGCTGTAAAACAAGACGCGCCAATCTTTAAAGGAATAAAAGAAGATGGGGAGACAGAAAGTACAGAGAACGAAAAAGGATTAGGAATTTATAAGCATTTAATGAGCGGTGTAAGTAATATGCTTCCATTCGTTGTTGGTGGCGGGATTTTAATTGCATTAGCATTTATGTTCGGTGGAATTAAGGCGGAAGGTCCTATTGCTGAAATATTAATGAATATTGGCGGTGGAGAAAAAGGAGCCTTTTTATTCCTTGTACCTATTTTAGCTGGATTTATTGCAAGTTCTATTGCTGATCGACCTGGTTTTATGCCTGGTGTTGTCGGTGGGTTTTTAGCAGCGCAAGCGAATGCTGGATTTTTAGGTGGATTAATTGCTGGTTTCTTAGCTGGATATGTTGTTTTAGGATTGAAAAGATTGTTTTCGGGATTACCAGTACAGTTAGAAGGAATTAAACCTGTTTTGTTATATCCAGTCTTTGGATTGTTAATTACAGGAGTTGTTATGCAAAAAGTAGTAAACCCACCTGTAGTAGCATTAAATGAAATGTTAACAGGATGGTTAAATGGTTTGAGTGGAACGAATGCTATATTATTAGGTCTTATTTTAGGTGGCATGATGGCAATTGATATGGGTGGCCCAATTAATAAAGCGGCATTTACATTTGGTATTGCTGCAATAGAAGCAAAGAATTTTGGAGTGCACTCTGCTGTAATGGCTGGTGGTATGGTACCGCCATTAGCAATTGCATTCGCAACAACATTCTTTAAATCGAAGTTTACAGAAGCGGAACGTAAATCTGGCTTAACAAATTATATTATGGGAGCTTCGTTTATTACAGAAGGTGCGATTCCATTTGCAGCTGCAGATCCAGTTCGAGTAATTGTAAGTTGTGTTGTTGGTTCAAGTATTGCGGGTGCGTTATCTATGTTATTCCAAATTACATTACCAGCACCGCATGGTGGGTTGTTTGTTATCGCATTAGTAAATAAACCGTTGCTATATATTTTCTCTATATTAATTGGAACGATTGTTTCAGCGGTTATGATAGGTGTTTGGAAAAAGAAAGTTAAATAAATGATAAAAGGGACAGCTAATAGGGGTTGTTCCTTTTTTATTACAAAAAAGTAGGTTAATAGTTGGAGAATGATGAATTTTGGTAAAAGATGTAATGAAACGTGATTTTTTTGTAACAAAACAGTAATACTGTAATTTTTTCTGGAAAAAATTCTCATGCTTCTATGTGGAAAATATATGAAAACTATTGGGGATTCTATTGGAAATGCACTTTATGAATATGGAAATTTATGTTACAGCTCATTAATCGTATATTACGAATGCTTTGTAATTGTGTGATTTCTAAAAATCACCAAAATCTGTTGCTATAATGAAAATACGAAAACAAAGCAAATGGAGGCTATTCATGAAAAAATTATTAGGTATAGCAACAGCAGCAGTTTTTGGTCTTGGGATTTTTGCAGGTTCTGCGAAAGCGGAAACGATTGTAACAACGGATGTATTAAACGTTAGAGAAAACCCAACTGTAGAGTCAAAGCTTGTAGGCAAAATGTTAAATGGGAATAAATTAGATGTGATAAATACAGAAAACGGATGGACAAAAATTAAGTTAGATGGCAAGGAAGCTTTTGTTAATGCTGAATTTACAAAAAGTAAGTATTATGTAACGGCGGGCGTATTAAATGTTCGCGCTGGAGCGAATACTGACTCTGAAATCCTTGGCAAACTTAATAAAGATGATGTGATTGAAACGACAAATCAAGTTCAAAATGAATGGTTACAGTTCGACTACAATGGAAAAGTCGGATATGTTCACGTGCCATTTTTAACAGGAACGGCACCTGTGATTGAAAAGAAAGAAGTGGTAACTCAAGAAGAGGCGCCGGCTAGAGTAAATACGTCGGTTAAAAATAATACAGCAGTTAAGAGTAAAGAAGCTGTTAAGAGTGTAGAATCAAGTAAACCTGTAGAAAAGGCAAAGCCAGCTGCGAAACCAGTTGCGAAATCTACTGAAACTAGTGCACCTGCTGGTGGGCGTGAAATAACAGTAGAAGCGACAGCATATACAGCGAATCCAGGTGAGAATGGTACGTATGGTGGACGTGTGTTAACTGCGATGGGTCATGATTTAACAGCGAATCCAAATATGAAAGTTATTGCTGTGGATCCAAAAGTAATCCCTCTTGGATCAAAAGTGTGGGTGGAAGGATATGGAGAAGCGATTGCTGGAGATACTGGTGGCGCGATTAAAGGAAACCGTATTGATGTTTTAGTTGGTTCAGATAGCAATGCTGATAGTTGGGGGCGTAAGTCAGTTAAAGTGAAAGTTATAAAATAGTTTATCTTTATTAATGTGAAAAAGCGGTTGCTTGAAAATATGTAAGCACCGCTTTTTATCATTTTGTAATAACAATATCGCCTCAAAGAATGGTTATTGAAATGGATAAATTGTTTTACCTGTAATAATTTTATATGCGCTGCAAAATTGAGTTTGCATATACTCTGTATGTGTGTCTTCTGAATGTAACGTTGTTTCTTGAAGAGTAGAATGAAAAGAACGTAGTAAACAATTTAAGGCGAAGTATAATTCGTCTTGTGAACAATTTTGTTCTTTTGTAGCTGTAGCCAAAATGAGGTCATTTGTAAGTGTTGAAAAATTGATAGTGGATTGTTTCATAGTCAACCATCCCCTCTGAGCGATTTTTATCATGTATATGCAGAATTGGACAAACTATGTTCTTTTTTTTATTTATAATTTCATTTACCGAAATGAAAGAACTTGCAATCATGTCGTTAAAATTGGTAAGATTGGGTATAATCAATAGATGGAGTACATTACATAAAGAGAGTTGAATGATATGGGAGAAGTGCAACGTGAAAAAGTTGCTGTCATAATTGGACCCACTGCTGTTGGGAAGACGAAGTTAAGTATCGATCTTGCAAAAGCGTTGAACGGTGAAATTATAAGTGGCGATTCCATGCAGATCTATCGCACGATGGATATTGGTACTGCAAAGGTAACAAAAGAAGAGATGGATGGAATTCCACATTATATGGTCGATATAAAAGATCCGGAAGAATCATTTTCCGTTGCGGAATTTCAAGAACGTGTTCGTAAACATATTCGAGAAATTACAAAGCGTGGTAAATTGCCAATTATAGTTGGTGGAACCGGTCTTTATATACAATCTGTTTTATTCGATTATCAGTTTACAGATGATGCTGGTGATGCTACATACCGAGAACAAATGGAAAAGTTAGCTTTAGAACGTGGTGTGGAATATGTACATAAAAAATTGCAAGAAGTAGATCCAGAAAGCGCGGAGCGTATTCATGCAAATAATGTGCGACGTGTCATTCGTGCGTTAGAAATCTTCCACACGACGGGTGAAAAAATGAGTGATCAACTGGGAAAACAAGAAAACGAGTTATTATACGATGTTTCCTTGATTGGCTTGACAATGGATCGAGAAATGCTATACGATCGCATTAACTTACGAGTTGATATAATGATGGACCAAGGTTTATTAGAAGAAGTAGAAGGATTGTATAATAGAGGGATGCGAGATTGTCAATCTATTCAAGCGATTGGGTATAAAGAGATATATGATTATTTTGAGGATCGTGTCTCTTTAGAAGAAGCGGTATCACAATTAAAGACGAATTCACGCCGTTATGCCAAACGTCAATTAACATGGTTCCGCAATAAAATGGATGTCACATGGTTTGATGTTACGGATGGTGAAAAAACGTCAGAAATTTTACGATACATAGAAGGAAAGTTACAACTAAAGTCGAATAATAGTAAGTAGAGAAAAAGAGGAGGATTCGACATGAAGCAATCAATCAATATTCAAGATCAGTTTTTAAATCAACTCCGTAAAGAGAATACGTTCGTTACGCTGTACTTATTAAATGGTTTCCAGCTTCGTGGATTAATTAAAGGATTTGATAATTTTACAGTCCTACTGGAAACAGAAGGTAAGCAACAGCTTATTTATAAACATGCAATTTCTACATTTGTACCTCAAAAAAATGTTTCAATTGAATTAGAGTAGTAATGAATTATTGTACATAATAAAAAAGAGCGAGTTTCTCGCTCTTTTTTTATTTGCCATAAACAATAAATAGTAAAATTTAAGCGATTCTAAATACAGTAAGACGAATGTTAGTGTTTCCTGTTGCCGGGACCGTAATCTCGTTAAGAGTAGATTGGACAGAAATGTTTGCTCCAGCAGCTAATGTTTCGATTGTAGTAAATGAAAGTGAGTCGCCTATGAGATTTGAAGAGAAGTTGTCAGTAGCAACTGCCCCGTTAATTGAAATTCCTACTCCAAGTGGAGCGCATCCTGGAGCAGTTGTAGAAATAGATACGCTAATTACATAAATACCAGCGTTAATAACAGTAACTGTATTTATGCCGTTAAAGATAATATTGTTTACGTTAATTGCAGTACTAAAAATAAAGTTATTAAATTGGAGTACTGTTTGTTGGATGTTGTTTGTTACAACGATTGTCGCTACTGGGAAGCTAGGTCCAGTAGGTCCGGTAACTCCTATACCAGTAGCACCTGTTGGTCCTTGAGCACCTTGAGGTCCAGTGGCACCCGTGTTACCTTGAACACCTTGAGGTCCAGTGGCACCAGTAGCACCCGTGTTACCTTGAACGCCTTGAGGTCCAGTGGCACCAGTAGCACCCGTGTTACCTTGAACGCCTTGAAC
>Ga0213824_1000071_pt1 | contig 87936 bp, 54 predicted proteins | sample MC6MC0906MG_FD_179892 | JGI IMG/M metagenome (GOLD analysis project Ga0213824, IMG submission 179892) | Enriched soil aggregate microbial communities from Iowa State University, Ames, United States - MC6-MC0906-MG | ecosystem: Environmental > Terrestrial > Soil > Unclassified | place: USA: Iowa...
CGATGCGTACAATGGTGCCCAGCCGCTTGCCGGCGACGAACCGGAGAGTTATCCCGGTACCTTGATCTGCTAGGTTCTGAATTCGCCCATGTGTGGACGCTACGCCCTGTTTCGCTGGCCCCAGGAGTTGGCAAGCCTGCCGGGCTTTCCTGCCGGCCAGCCGGCGCAATGGAATATCTCGCCCGCCGCCTCGGTGCTGATCCAGCGCCAGGTTCATGGCCAGATGCAACTGGCCAAGGCGCGCTGGGGGCTGACCCCGGCCTGGCTCACTGACTTGTCCCGCACCCCCGCGCATGCACGTGCCGAAACCCTGGCTGAGCAGCCGATGTTTCGCGAGGCCTTGCGCCAGCGGCGCTGCCTGATGCCGGCCAACGGTTTTTACGAATGGCGGGGCACGGTGCGCAAGCGGCCCTATTGGCTGACGCCGGGGGAGGGCTCGTCGCTGTATTTTGCGGCTGTCTGGGAAGCCTACCCGGTGCAGGATCAGGTCTGGTTGAGCTGCGCGGTGGTGACCCAGGCGGCCATGAATCAGCGCCGGCCGTTGATCCTCGATGAGGCAGGGCAGGCGGCGTGGCTGGACCCCGAAACGCCCCTGTCGCGCTTGCATGAACTATTGGCCAGCCCGCCGGCCACGCTGCGCGAGCGGGCGCTGGCGAATTTCGTCAATGATCCGAAGCTGGATGCACCGGAGTGCCTGACCCCGGCCTGAATGTTGCCGTTACCGAGCTTTTCTCGGGTAAATCGCAGCGATGAAGAGGCCGTTACCCCCAAAGAAATCTTACCTGTGGCTATGGCAGCCATGGGCGACTCGGCCTAGGATACGGCGCATGTAAAAAGGGAGTCTTTTCATGCGTAAGTTTTTTGTCGTCAGCCTCTTGAGTGCTGGCATGCTGCTAGCGGGCTGCCAGGCGGTGAATACCACCAGCGGCGGTGCTGTCGGCGTCGAGCGCAAGCAGTACATGTTCAGCATGCTCTCGACCGATGAGGTCAATCAGATGTACGCCCAGTCGTACCAGCAGACCCTCGGCGAGGCGTCAAACAAAGGTGTGCTGGACAAGTCCAGCGCCGATGCCAAGCGCGTCCAGGCCATTGCCAATCGGCTGATCGCCCAGGCACCGAAGTTCCGCCCGGATGCCGCGCAGTGGCAGTGGGAGGTCAACGTGATCAAGAGCGACGAGCTCAACGCCAACTGCGGCCCGGGCGGCAAGATCATCGTCTACACCGGCCTGATCGACCAGCTCAAGCTCACCGATGCCGAGATCGCCGCAGTGGTCGGGCACGAAATCGCCCACGCCCTGCGTGAACACAGCCGTGAAGCCATGTCCAAGGCCTATGGCGTGGAAATGGCCCGCCAGGGTGCGGGTGCACTGTTTGGCCTTGGCCAGAGCAGCATCGCGTTGGCAGACCAGGTGGTGAACTACGCCATGACCCTGCCCAACAGCCGCGCCAACGAGAACGAGGCCGACCTGATCGGCCTGGAACTGTCGGCGCGTGCCGGCTATGACCCGAATGCCGCGATCACCTTGTGGAACAAGATGAGCAAGGCTTCCGAGGGGGCGCCACCTGAGTTCATGAGTACTCACCCGGCGTCCGACAGCCGGATCGCGTCGTTGCAGGCGGCGATCCCGAAGGTGATGCCGTTGTACGAAGCGGCCAAGAAGTAATGCGAGCCAGGTAGGGGCTGCACAGCAGCCCCTACTTTTCCAATTACCCCACCCACCCACTGGTCTTCATCGCCGAGTAGACCGCGACGATCGCCAGCACCACGAACGCAGTCGCCGCCAGGCGGCGAATCAGCGTCAGCGGCAGCTTCTCTGCCGCGAAGTTACCCGCCAGCACCACCGGCACGTTGGCGATCAGCATGCCCAGGGTGGTACCGATGATGACCATGATCAGGTGCGGATACTGGGCCGCCAGCATCACCGTGGCTACCTGGGTCTTGTCACCGATCTCGGCCAGGAAGAACGCGATCAGCGTGGTAAGGAACGGGCCGAAGCGGCGTGCCGGGTTCTCATCGTCATCCATCTTGTCCGGCACCAAAGTCCACAAGGCGGTGGCGGTAAAGCTCGCGGCGAGGACCCAGTGCAGCACCGTCTCGGTGAAGAACCCGCTGACCCAGGCGCCCACGGCACCTGCGGCGGCATGGTTGGCCAAGGTGGCGGCAATGATGCCGGCGATGATCGGCCAGGGCTTGCGGAAGCGTGCAGCCAGAATGAGGGCGAGCAGTTGCGTCTTGTCGCCGATTTCGGCAAGGGCGACGATCGCGGTGGGGACGAGCAAAGATTCCAGCATCAGGGTTCCTACGGGGGCGGGTCGACACGGCTATGACACGTACAGCCTCCCCGCCCCGGGTAAGGTGTGCGTGTCATAGGTCTTGTCAAACCCTGGATCCGTCTGTGCGGATCTTGCTCATCAGAGCTGGGTCGCACGCGCCATGGCCTGTGGGCCAAGTGTGTTGACGCGTGCCGGGCAAGCAGGGTGCTTGCGGGAGACTACTCCCCTAGGACGGAGCGGATTCTGCCTAGCCGAACCGCTTTCGGCAAGCCCTGTTTTTAACCGCGTGTTGCCCGGTAGATGCGAAAACCCTCCGCTTCGGCGCAGGTCTGGCAGTTGCCCAAGGCGCCTTCGATCAAGGGCTGGTAGCGCAGGAAACTGTTGGCGACCAAGCGCATTTCGCCACCTTTTTGCAGATGTTGGCCTGATTTTTTCAGCAGGTTTTCCGATGCCTGGTAGTTGGTGTGCACCCCGGTATGGAACGGCGGGTTGCTCAGGATCAGGCTCAGGTCGGTGGGCGCGGCGTCAATCCCATCACCACTGATGACGTCCCCTTCAAGGTTGTTGGCTGCCAGCGTCAGGCGGCTGGCAGCCACGGCAAAGGCGTCCACGTCCAGCAGGGTGACCTGGCTCTGTGGATAACGGCGTTTGACCGTGGCGCCGAGCACCCCGGCACCGCAGCCGAAGTCCAGTACATGGCCGGTCGGCAGGTTGTCCAGGTGCTTGAGCAGCAGCGCCGTGCCACGGTCGAGGCGGCCATGGCTGAACACGCCGGGCAGGCTGATGACCTGCAGCGGGCCATCTTCCAGTTCGAGCTCGAAGCGCTCGGCCAGGCTTTCCAGCGGCTTGGCTGCGGGGGCGTTGTCCACCGTGACCTGCCACAGCTGGCAGTGCCGCGCGCTGTCCAGCTTGCGTGGCTTGCCAAAGGCCAGCAGTTGCTTGGCCGCGCCCTCGATGCCACCGCGTTTTTCGCCGACCAGGTACAGTTCGCGGCCGGCCAGGCGCGAGGCCAGGGCATTGAGCAGGTAGGCCGCCAGTTCGCGCGACTTGGGCAGGAACAATACGGCCGCCTCGAACGCTACCGGCGGCACCTCGACACCGTAATGGCTGCGCCCGGCAAAACGGCCGTCGAGCATCGCCTGGTCGCCGGCATGCCAGGTCCAGCCATGGGCCTTGGGCAGTTGGCCGAGCAGGTCGTCGGCGGGGGCGCCGGCGAGCAGCAGCGGACCCTGGAACAGGTCCGCCTGGCGGAGCAACACTTCACTGCGCGGGTCCATGGACGGCGCCTCCTGAAAAAAGTCGCGCAGTGTAGCAGAGCCAGCCTTTGCGCTCAGCTGACCACGCGGCGTGGCTGGCCGGCGAAGAAGGCCTGAACGTTCTCGCTGAGCTGGCCGACGATGCGCTGGCGCGACTCCACCGCGCCCCAGGCGCTGTGCGGGGTGATGATCAGGCGCGGGATATCCCCGGCCAGCAGCGGGTTGCCCTGGACCGGCGGCTCGACGCTCAGCACGTCGGTGGCGGCGCCGCCCAGGTGGCCGTTGCGCAGGGTGTCGGCCAGGGCCTGCTCGTCGATCAGCCCACCGCGGGCGGTGTTGACCACCAAGGCGCCAGGCTTGAGCAGCGCCAGCTCGCGGGCGCCGAGCATGTGCCGGGTGTGCTCATTGAGCGGGCAGTGCAGGGTCAGGGCGTCGACCTGCGGCAGCAGCTCCTCCAGCGGCAGGCGGTCATCGCGCGCCGGGCGCCCGGGGATCTGCCCGCTCAGCACGCGCATGCCAAAAGCTTCGGCAAGGCGTGCGACGGCGCCGCCCAGCTCGCCATGGCCGAGCAGGCCGAGGGTCTTGCCTTCCAGTTCGACGATGGGGAAATCCAGCAGGCAGAACTGGCTGGCCTTGGCCCATTGGCCGTCAGCCACCGCCCGGTTGTAGTCGCACAGGCGCGTGGCCAGGGCCAGCAACAGGGCAATGGTGTGCTGCGCCACCGACGGCGTGCCGTAGCCCTGGCAGTTGCACACCGTGATGCCCTGGGCGCGGGCAGCGGCCAGGTCGACATTGTTGGTGCCAGTGGCGGCAACCAGGATCAGTTTGAGCTGCGGGTTGGCCGCCAGGGCCTCGGCGTCGAGCATGACCTTGTTGCTGACCACCGCGACCGCGCCCTGTAGGCGCTCGGCCACCTGGTCGGGGCGGGTGGCATCGAACAGCTCGAACTCATCGAACTGGCTTCGCAGCGGGGAAAGGTCGAGGTCACCAAGGTCCAGGGATTGATGATCGAGAAACACGGCGCGACGCGGGCTGGGCATCAGTAGGGCTCCGTTGGCAGGGCAGGGATGGTCCATCACCCGAACAATGCCACTCATACCTTGCGCAGCCAAATCATTCCTTCGGCTGATTTGACCGTCACATTGGCGAACTACAGTAGATCCCAGACTTGTTCGGCTCGCTTTCCAGATTAAGGGATACCCATGTTGCAGACCCGCATCATCAAGCCCGCCGAGGGCGCCTACAACTACCCTCTGTTGATCAAACGCCTGCTGATGTCCGGCAGCCGCTACGAAAAGACTCGCGAAATCGTCTACCGCGACCAGCTGCGGCTGACTTATCCACAACTCAGCGAGCGTATCGCCCGCCTGGCCAACGTGCTGACCGAAGCCGGGGTCAAGGCCGGTGACACCGTGGCGGTCATGGATTGGGACAGCCACCGCTACCTGGAATGCATGTTCGCCATCCCGATGATCGGTGCGGTGGTGCACACCATCAACGTGCGCCTGTCGCCCGAACAGATCCTTTACACCATGAACCATGCCGAAGACCGTGTGGTGCTGGTCAATAGTGACTTCGTCGGCCTTTACCAGGGCATTGCCGGGCAACTGACCACGGTCGACAAGACCCTGCTGCTGACCGATGGCCCGGACAAGGCCGCCGAGCTGCCGAACCTGGTCGGCGAGTACGAACAATTGCTGGCGGCGGCCAGCCCGCACTACGACTTCCCCGACTTCGACGAGAATTCGGTCGCCACCACCTTCTACACCACCGGCACCACCGGTAACCCCAAGGGCGTCTACTTCACCCATCGCCAGTTGGTCCTGCACACCCTGGCCGAGGCATCGGTGACCGGCAGTATCGACAGCGTGCGCCTGCTGGGCAGCAACGATGTGTACATGCCCATCACGCCGATGTTCCACGTGCATGCCTGGGGCATTCCCTATGCGGCCACCATGCTCGGCATGAAGCAGGTGTACCCGGGGCGTTACGAACCGGACATGCTGGTCAAGCTGTGGCGGGAGGAGAAGGTCACTTTTTCGCACTGCGTGCCGACCATCCTGCAGATGCTGCTCAACTGCCCAAGCTCGCAAGGCCAGGACTTCGGTGGCTGGAAGATCATCATCGGCGGCAGTGCGCTCAACCGCTCGCTGTATCAAGCCGCATTGGCCCGGGGCATTCAGCTGACCGCGGCGTATGGCATGTCCGAAACCTGCCCGCTGATCTCGGCCGCGCACCTGAACGATGAGCTACAGGCCGGCAGCGAGGACGAGCGCGTCACCTACCGCATCAAGGCCGGCGTGCCGGTGCCGCTGGTGGAGGCGGCAATCGTCGATGGTGACGGCAAATTCCTCCCGGCCGACGGCGAGACCCAGGGCGAGTTGGTGCTGCGCGCCCCCTGGCTGACCATGGGTTACTTCAAGGAAGCGGAAAAAAGCGAAGAGCTTTGGCAAGGCGGCTGGTTGCACACCGGTGACGTCGCAACCCTCGACGGCATGGGTTACATCGATATTCGCGACCGCATCAAGGATGTGATCAAGACCGGGGGCGAGTGGATCTCGTCACTCGACCTCGAAGACCTGATCAGTCGTCACCCTGCGGTGCGGGAAGTGGCGGTGGTGGGCGTTGCCGACCCGCAGTGGGGCGAGCGCCCATTCGCGTTGCTGGTGGTGCGTGATGGGCAAGCGGTGGATGCCAAGGCGCTCAAGGAGCACCTCAAGCCGTTTGTCGAGGAGGGCCACATCAACAAGTGGGCGATTCCCAGCCAGATCGCCGTTGTTACAGAAATTCCCAAGACCAGCGTAGGAAAACTCGACAAGAAGCGCATCCGCCAGGACATCGTTCAATGGCAGGCCAGCAACAGCGCGTTCCTTTCCACGTTGTAACCGTGCTGCGGGTCGTGCCCCTTGGAACACGACCCGCAGGCCAGAGCGGTCGGCGCCTTGCCAAACGGCAAAAATGCGCCATGCTTCAGCCTTGCCAGCGCGCAACCCGGGCCACGCCGGGGCGAATTGGCGGCCAGTGTGCAAATCACACTTTAGAGGGATCAAGCACCTAAGTCTGCTGGCTATAGTCGGGGCCAGGGGATTTTCAGGAATGGGGGAGGACGACACGCGCAACACGTGTCGTCGCGGGTGAAAACCCGCATACCGGTCGCACGGGCCGTTCTTGAAAGGACTCACTGCCATAACAAAAAAGTACATGGAGTAGCGTCGATGAAATCTGCAAACCCGTTCTGGCGCCGGGCCAAGCTGCCCTTGGCCGTCAGCCTTGCTTCCACGCTCGCAAGTCCAGCTTTTGCGGTCAGTTTCAACATCGGGGAAATCGAAGGTCAGTTCGACTCGTCGCTCTCCATCGGGGCCAGCTGGTCGACCGCCAACCCGAACAAGAACCTGATCGGGGTCAACAATGGCGGCAAGGGCCTGTCGCAAACCTCTGATGATGGCCACCTCAACTTCAAGAAGGGCGAAACCTTCTCGAAAATCTTCAAGGGCATCCATGACCTGGAGCTGAAGTACGGCGACACCGGCGTGTTCGTGCGTGGCAAGTACTGGTACGACTTCGAGCTCAAGGACGAAAGCCGCGAGTTCAAGGACATCAGCGACTCCAACCGCAAGGAAGGCGCCAAGTCTTCCGGGGCGCAGCTGCTCGACGCCTTCGTGTACCACAACTATTCGATCGGCGATCAGCCAGGGTCGGTGCGCTTCGGCAAGCAGGTGGTGAGCTGGGGTGAAAGTACCTTCATCGGTGGTGGCATCAACTCGATCAACCCCATCGACGTCGCCGCCTTCCGCCGCCCTGGCGCCGAGATCAAGGAAGGCCTGATCCCGGTCAACATGTTCTACATCTCGCAGAGCCTGACCGACAACCTGTCGGCCGAGGCCTTCTACCAGATCGAGTGGGACCAGACCGTCGTCGACAACTGCGGTACCTTCTTCTCGCAACCCGACATCATCGCCGACGGCTGCACCGACAACCTGCGCGTGCTCAACAGCAGCCGCACGGTGCCGGCCGCTGCTCAGCAGTTCCTCGCCACCCGTGGCGTGAACATCAACGAGGAGGGGGTGATGGTGGCCCGCGGCGCCGACCGCGACGCCCGTGACAGCGGCCAGTTCGGCGTGGCCCTGCGCTACATGTTCGAGCCGCTGGACACCGAATTCGGCGCCTACTTCATGAATTACCACAGCCGTGCGCCGATCTTCAGCGCCACCGGCGCCTCGCCTTCGGTGTTCGCCGGCCTGAGCCAGCTGCCGGCACAACTGCGTGCCCTGGCGCCGCTGATCGTGGCGGGCAACTCGAAATACTTCGTCGAGTACCCCGAAGACATCCGCCTGTATGGCCTGAGCTTCTCCACCACGCTGCCCACCGGCACCGCGTGGAGCGGTGAACTCAGCTACCGGCCGAATGCTCCGGTGCAGTTGAACACCACCGATATCCTGTTCGCCGGTGTGCGTCCGATTGGTGGCGCACTGACCAATGCCTCGCTGCTGACCGGTACCCCAGGCGAGGACCTGCACGGCTATCGCCGCAAGGAAATCACCCAGTTCCAGACCACCCTGACGCATTTCTTCGACCAGGTGATGGGCGCCAGCCGCATGACCGTGGTCGGCGAACTGGGCGTGACCCATGTCGGTGGCCTGGAAAGCGCGCACGAAACCCGCTACGGCCGCGACCCGGTCTTCGGCCCAGGCCCGCTGCCGGCAACCGGTGGCGCCGACACCTGCCAGGCACTCAATGCCAGCACCATTGCCGGTGCAGGTGCTGGAGCCTCGACCACCAACCTGAACCGCAAGTGCGAAAACGACGGCTACACCACCAGCACCTCCTGGGGTTACCGGGCCCGCGTCATCTGGGACTACAACGACGTGTTCGCCGGGGTCAACCTCAAGCCCAACATTGCCTGGTCGCATGACGTGTCCGGTTACTCGCCGGGCCCAGGCGGTAACTTCGAGGAAGGCCGCAAGGCCGTCAGCCTTGGCGTGGACGCCGAGTACCAGAACACCTACACCGCGAGCCTGTCGTACACCAACTTCTTCGACGGCAAGTACAGCACCGTGGATGATCGCGACTTCGTCGCCCTCAGCTTCGGCGTGAACTTCTAAGCACACAGATCCAGGACGACACGACATGAACAAGACCAGAAGTCTGCTGCAAGCCGGTGTACTGGGCCTGTCCCTGCTGGCGACCAGCGTCATGGCTGCGGTTTCCGCCGATGAAGCGGCCAAGCTGGGCAGCACCCTGACACCGATGGGCGCAGAAAAGGCCGGTAACGCCGATGGCTCCATCAGCGCGTGGCAGCCGCTGTCGAAGACTGCCGGCAGCGTCGATGCCAAAGGCTTCCTTGCCGACCCGTACGGCAGCGACAAGCCGCTGTTCACCATCACCGCGCAAAACGTCGAGCAGTACAAGGACAAGCTTTCACCGGGCCAGGTGGCGATGCTCAAGCGTTACCCGGACACCTTCAAGATCCCGGTGTACAAGACCCACCGTGGCGCCACCGTACCTGACGATGTGTTCGCCGCGATCAAGAAGAACGCCACTGCGACCACGCTGGTCGAAGGCGGCAACGGCCTGAACAACTTCCAGACCGCCGTGCCGTTCCCGATCCCCAAGAGCGGCCTCGAGGTGATCTGGAACCACATCACCCGTTACCGTGGAGGCAGCGTCAGCCGCCTGGTGACACAGGCCACGCCGCAGCAGAATGGCTCGTTCAGCCTGGTGTATTTCTCCGACCAGTTCGTCTTCCGCGACAAGATGAAGGACTACGACCCGAACAACCCGGGCAACATCCTGTTCTACTTCAAGCAGGAAGTGACCGCGCCCGCACGCCTGGCCGGGACCGTGCTGCTGGTGCACGAGACCCTCGACCAGGTGAAGGAACCGCGCAAGGCATGGATCTACAACGCCGGCCAGCGTCGTGTGCGCCAGGCTCCGCAGGTATCGTATGACGGGCCGGGTACCGCCGCCGACGGCCTGCGTACTTCGGACAACCTGGACATGTACAACGGTGCGCCGGACCGCTACGACTGGAAGCTCGAAGGCAAGAAGGAAATGTACATTGCCTCCAACGCCTACAAGCTCGACGACCCGAAGCTCAAGTACGGCGACATCATCAAGGCCGGGCATATCAACCAGGACCTCGCCCGTTACGAGTTGCGCCGGGTCTGGCATGTGGTCGCCACGCTCAAGCCTGGCCAGCGGCACATCTACGCCAAGCGTGACTTCTACATCGACGAGGACACCTGGCAGGCTGCGGTGATCGACCAGTATGACGGCCGCAACCAGCTGTGGCGCGTGTCCGAGGCGCATGCCCAGGACTACTACAACGTGCAGGTGCCTTGGTACACCCTGGAAGCCATTTATGACCTGCAGTCAGGCCGCTACCTGGCGTTGGGCATGAAGAACGAAGAGAAGCGCGCTTACGACTTCGGCTTCAGTGCCAGCAAGGCCGACTTCCAGCCGGCAGCGCTGCGCCAGTCGGGTATTCGTTGAACCGCTAACCAACACCTCCGTGTGACCTCCCAGAACGCCCCGGCTTGCCGGGGCGTTTCTGTTTCAGCCTGCAACCCTGCGCAGGCAATAAAAGTGCTGAATACCTCGCCAAACCCCCGCTGCAAGCACTGTCCATCAGGGTTGTTGCTTTTTGTTGTAGTCTTTTCCAGGTGATTTGCGTCCATCATCTTCAAATGCGCTGCGTTACCCGCTAGTCTCGCAAGCATCCGTACCGCCGTAGTCTTCCAACCAGAACGAGCCGGCCATGACAGATTTGTCCCGTACGCATGGATTCGCCAGCCAGGCCCTGGGCCTGCTGGACGGGCGTTTCTTCCGGCCACCGCTGCCGGACGGTCACGTGCCTCGCGCGCGGCTGTGCCAGCGCCTGCAAGCCGGCCTCAGCGGGCGCTTGCTGCTGGTCAACGCCGCGGCAGGCTTCGGTAAAAGCTCCCTGGCCATCGAATTCTGCGAGGCGTTGCCCGACCATTGGCGCAGCCTCTGGCTTGGCCTGAGCCAGCGCGATGACGACCCCGGCCGCTTCCTCGAGCGCCTGCTCGAAGGCCTGCAACAGTACTGCCCGGCACTGGGCGGCCAGGCCATGGGCCTGCTGAAGATGCGCCAGCGCCATCAGCCCTTCGCCTTCGAGGAATGGATCGACGGCCTGCTCGATGAACTGGCGTTGTACCTGCAAGCCGATACGCCCTTGCTGCTGGTGCTGGACGACTACCATCTGGCCCAGGGGCCGGTGCTCGATCGCTGCCTGCAGTTCTTTCTCAACCACTTGCCTGCCGGCTTGGTGCTGCTGGTCACCAGCCGCCAGCGGCCCGACTGGCACCTGGCGCGGCTGCGCCTGTCGCGGCAACTGATCGAACTGAACGAGCAGGAATTACGCCTGACGCCAGACGAGTCTCTGGCGGTCATCGGTCGACAACCTACCGGATTGCGCGGCCAGGCCCTGGACAACCTGATCCAGCGCAGCGACGGCTGGGTGGCCGGGCTGCGGTTCTGGCAGCTGGCAGCCAGCGAATCCGGCGATGAACATGCCTTGCCCCAGGCCCTGCATGGTGGCGAAGGGTTGATTCGCGATTACCTGCTTGAAGAAGTCATCGATATCCTGCCAGCGGAGGTCCAGGCGTTCCTGTTTGACACCGCCTGCCAGGAGCGTTTCTGTGCGGCGTTGTGCGATGCCCTGCGCGAGCGCGATGACAGCGCCGCCATCTTGTCCTACCTGCAGGCGCACCAGGTGTTCCTGGTGCCGTTGGACGAGCACGGGCACTGGTATCGCTACCACCATTTGTTTTCCGACCTGTTGCGCAGCCGTCAGTCCAGCGAACCGCAGGCGCGCCTGCACTTGCGCGCCTGTCGCTGGTTCCAGGCCCAGGGCCTGCTCGACGAGGCGGTGGAACAGGCCTTGCGCGCCGGCCACCTGGATGTCGCCGCCGACCTGGTGCAGAGCCTCTCGGAGGAGCAACTGCTGGCCGAGCAGAACGTCGGCATGCTGCTGCGCTGGAAGATGGACCTGCCCGACAGCTTGCTGATCAGCACGCCCCGGTTGATCGTGCTGTACAGCTGGGCGCTGGGCCTGGCCTGCCAGCTGGATGCAGCAGAAGAGTTGGCAAGCTACCTGAGCCGCTTTCTGCCTGCCCCTTCAGCCACGGCGCAAAGGTCAATGCTGGCGCAATGGCTGGCCTTGAGTGGGGTGATCGCCCGCGGCCGTGGCGATCGCGAACGCACCCTGGCCTATTGCGGCGAGGCGCTCCAAAGCCTGCCGAGCAAACGTTACGGCCAGCGCCTGGTGTGCCTGTCGACACTGTCCAACCTGGCCATCGCCGACGGCGACTTCTGGCGCGCGCGTGGCTGGAACCGTGAGGCACTGGAGCTGGCCCAGCGGGTCGGCAACCCCTTGTTCGAAGCCTTGGCGCACTACGACCGCGCGCGGGTGCTGCATGCCCGTGGCGAGGTGCTGCGCGCCCTGGACGAAGTGCGCCAGGGGTTGCAGCGCCTGCAGGGGCTTTCTGCTCAGCGCCTGTATGCGGTGCGCGCGCGCTTGACCTTGTACGAGGGCTATCTGCTGGTGGCGCGCCTGCAACCTGCACAAGGCCGCGCGCGCCTGCGGGCGGGGCTGGGGGAGGCGCGGGCCTGCCGCGACATCAGCGTGCTGATCGGCCATTGCGTAATCGCCGCGCTCGACGGCCGTGAAGGCCACTATGCCGAGGCCTTCGCCGAACTGGCCGAGGCAGAACGGTTGATGCACATCTGGGATGTGCCACCGATCTTCTACCTGGCCATGATCACCCTGGTGAAGTGCGAGTTGTGGCTGGCCCAGGGCCGTACCGACCTGGCCGAGTCCTGGTTGTTGCGCCTGGGGCAGACCTACGGGGGGGAGCAGCCCGCAGCGGCGCCGGAGTTCCACCCGTTGCTGCCACTGCATATTGCCTTGCAACAGGCCTTGCTCGAGCGCATCCAGGGGCGCAGTGACGATGCCGTTGCGCGTTTGCGTGGCCTGGTCGAGCGTGGGCAGGCAAGCGGCGGCATGATGCTGAGCCTGAGCGCGCTGTGCCAATGGATCGGCTTGTGGCTGGAAGAAGGGCGTGAGGCGCAGGCCGCCGAGTTGCTGCCCATGGCCCTGGCGGCGGCCCAGGGTGGCGTGATGCAGCCGTTCCAGCGGTTGATCGAATTGCACCCGTTGTGGCTGCGCGAGCACCTCCTTGCGCGGGCTGCCTGCAAGGTCCAGGTCGATCTGCTGGCGCGCCTGCCCGAGCTGGCCGCGCCCAGCAGTGGCACGGGCGAGGCCCTGAGTGGGCGAGAGCTGGCCGTGCTCGAATTGATCGCCCAAGGCTGTTCCAACCAGCAGATCAGTGAGCGTCTGTTCATCTCCCTGCACACCGTCAAGACCCACGCCAGCCATATCAACAGCAAGCTCGGTGTGGAGCGGCGTACCCAGGCGGTGGCGCGGGCCAAGTCGCTGGGCCTGCTGGCCTGACATTTACCGCTGTGTGATCCGCCCTCATCTTTCCCGACCCGTGGCCGATACAGGACTCGGCGGTATGCATCGCCGCACGCCATCCTCCCATCATCCAATACAGGTCGTGTTGATGCTGCAGTACGGGCAAAAGAGCTTTCTGATCGTCGATGACTTCACCGACTTTCGTACGTCGACGCGTTCCATGCTGCGCGAGCTGGGTGTGCGCGACGTGGACACTGCCGACAGCGGTGAGCAGGCGCTGCGCATGTGCGGGCAGAAGCGCTATGACTACATTCTCCAGGACTTCCACCTGGGTGACGGCAAGAAGAACGGCCAGCAAGTGCTCGAGGACCTGATCCTCGACAAGCTGATCAGCCATGAGTGCGTGTTCATCATGGTCACCGCCGAGAGCAGTCAAGCCATTGTGCTGAGCGCCCTCGAGCACGAGCCCGATGCCTACCTGACCAAGCCCTTCAACCGGGTGGGCCTGGCGCAGCGGCTCGACAAGCTGACGCAACGCAAGACGTTGCTCAAGCCCATCCTGCAGGCGCTGGACCGCGGCCGCCCGGCCGAGGTGCTGACCGCTTGCGCCGAGTTGTGCAAGAAAGACCCGCGTTTCGCCCCCCTGTGCCTGCGCTACCGCGCCGATGCCCTGCGTGACCTCAACCGCTTCGATGAACTGGAAAAGTTCCTCAAGGGCATCCTCGCCAGCCGCCCGCAGCCGTGGGTGTATGCGGCGTTGGGCAGCCTGATGCACAAGCGTGGCCAGAATGCCCAGGCCCAGGGCGTCTACGAACAGGCGCTCAAGGCATTCCCGATCATGCCGAGCCTGTATGACGGCATGGCCAACGTGCTGGTGGCGCAAGGCGAGACCAAGCGCGCACAGAACATGCTGGAAGAAGCGGTGCGCCTGTCGCCCCTGGCGGTACGTCGCCAGGCCGCGCTGGGCAAGCTGGCGCTGGACAACGAAGACTTCGAGAGTGCCTCCAAGGCCTTCCGCCATGCGGTGAACCAGGGGCAGAGCTCGCGCTACAAGGATGCCGAAAGCAACCTCGGGCTGGTTCAGGCACTGATGAACAAGAACGCCGGCTTCGGCCTGGATGCGCGTACCCGGGTCGAGATCAACACCGTGCTCAGTGAGGTGGCCAAGGACAACGTCGAGGACCAGGGCCTGCAAGTGCGTGCGCGCCTGATGAAAGCCGCCAGCTTGCAGCAGGCGGGCGATGCCGAGACTGCCGCCAAGCTGACCGAGCAGGCCATGCAGCGGCTGGACAAGATGGACCAGTTCTTCTCGGTCGAAGCCGCGTTGACCGTGGCCAAACAGCTGCAGTCGTTGGGCCAGGAAACCGCCGGTGGCACCATCCTCAAAGGCTGTGTGGAAACCTATGGCGATGACCCCAAGGTCATGCAGAGCGTGGCCAAACTGACGGACGACCCGACGGTGCTCGGTGCCGTCACCGAAGCGGTCGACCTCAACCGCCAGGGCGTGCGCAGCTACCAGGCAGGGCAGCTCAACGAGGCCTTGCAGATGTTCCGCAAGGCGCTGTCGCTGCAACCCAAGAACATCAGCATTGCGCTCAATACGGCCCAGGCGCTGCTGCGCATCGGCGGTGAAACCACGCCACCGGCCATCCTGCAGGAGTGTCGTGACTGCCTGACCCGTGTCGCGGGCATTCCAGCCAGCGATAGCCGCTACGACCGCTACCGCAAACTGCACATCAAGGTGTTCGGCGCATGAGCCAGGACAATCAGGGGCTGGATTTTTCCACGGTGATCGCCTCCACCGTGCACGACCTGAAAAACTCGCTGTCCGCGCTGATCCAGTCCCATGACCAGTGGCTGGCGCGGCTGCCCGAGGCGCTGCGCAGCGGCAGCGAGCAAGGCGTGATCGAGCACGAGTTCCGCCACCTCAACGGCATGCTGGTGCAGATGCTCGGCCTGTACAAACTGGGCGTCAACCAGCTGCCGGTGTGCCCGGACTACCACGAACTGGATGACTTCATCGAAGCGCAACTGGCGGCCCACCAGCAGGTGCTGGAGCACAACGACATCCTCGCCACTTGGCGTATCGACAGTGAAAACCCGCTGGGCTTCTTCGATCGGGAGCTGGTCGCTTCGGTGATCGCCAACGTCGTCACCAACGCCACACGCTATGCCGGCCATGCGCTGCTGATCAGCATCGAGGAAGAAAACGAGCAGCTGGTGATCAGCGTCAACGATGACGGCCCTGGCTACCCGGCACGCATGCTGGAACGGCAGCAGGACTACGTGCAGGGCATCGATGCGCAAAGCGGCAGCACCGGGCTTGGCCTGTATTTCGCGGCACGCATTGCGGCGCTGCATGAGCGTGATGGCGTGCGTGGGCGGATCGAAATTGCCAATGGTGGAGCGCTTGGGGGTGGGTTGTTCAGGTTGTATTTGCCGTGATCCTTGTTGGGCGGATCGCTTGAGCCCAGGGTGCGTTTATGGCCGGTTGTAAATCGATTCCCAAGCCATTGTGAGGCATCTCCTACTCGTGGCGCGCGGGCTTTTTTGAGGCCTGGCAAATGACAATGTAGATACGAAGTTTCTACATTCCACTTGCAATCACTTGGAGGGTTTCTACTATGTATCTACCTTGGGAGATACTTATGCAGATCAAAATTCAGCAATGGGGCAATAGTGCTGCGATTCGTTTGCCGGCAGCAGTGCTCAAACAGATGCGCCTTGGTGTCGGCTCCACCCTGAGCCTGGATACGGCAGGCGAGGCGATGGTACTCAAGCCAGTCAGGACCAAGCCCAAGTACACACTCGATGAGCTGATGGCACAATGTGACCTGAACGCACCGGAGCCCGAGGACATGGCTGACTGGAACGGCATGCGTCCAGTGGGACGTGAAGTGTGAAGCGGGCTAAATTCGGCCGGGGAGATATTGTTCGGGTCAACCTCGACCCTACATTAGGGCGCGAGCAGCAAGGGGCTGGGCGCCCAGCCCTGGTAATCACCCCAGCGGCATTCAATGCATCTGGGCTGGCCGTGATTGTCCCCATATCCCAAGGTGGAGATTTCGCGAGGCATGCCGGTTTTGCGGTTACCCTTAGCGGTGCGGGTACCCAGACGCAAGGCGTGATGCTCTGCAATCAGCTCCGCACGGTCGACCTTGAAGCCAGAGGTGCCAAACGGGTCGAGTCGGTTCCCGAGGTGGTGATCCTCGACGCGCTGGCTCGCGTTCAAACTCTATTCGATTAGTACTGTGTTTATTCATGGATAAAGCGTCGTTCACTCTCATCCGCGAAACCTTCCCCGTAGGCCCCCTGCAGTGCAACTGCACGCTGATCGGCGACCCGGTCACCCAGAAAGCCATCGTCGTCGACCCCGGCGGCGACCCGGACAAGATTCTCGCCCGCCTGCAGGCCCATGGCCTGACCCTGGTGAGCATCATCCACACCCACGCGCACTTCGACCACTTCCTGGCTTCGGGCAAGCTCAAGGAACTCACCGGTGCCACCCTGCACCTGCACAAGGACGACCAGCCGCTGTGGGACAACCTGGAGATGCAATGCCAGATGTTCGGCGTGCCCTACACCCCGGCGCCGCCGCCTGACCGCTGGCTGGGCGACGATGAGGAACTGGCCTGTGGCTGTGGCGTGGCGTTGCACACCCCAGGGCATACGCCGGGCTCGATGAGCTTCTGGTTCGCCGACGCCAAGCTGCTGGTGGCCGGTGACACGCTGTTCCGCCGCGGTATCGGCCGCACCGATTTGTGGGGCGGCGACCAGCGCGCTATCGTTCGCTCGATCAAGGAGCGGCTGTATCGCCTGGACGAGGACGCTATCGTGGTGACGGGCCACGGGCCGGATACCCGCCTGGGCGACGAGATGCGCGAGAACCCCTTTGTGCGCGCATGAACCTGCATTAAAAGCCTTTCATGGAATTTTTTTGCCATCAGGCGATCCAAGGCTGGCATAGATGCATTCACGATCCGCCGCACACACGAATTTTTGTAGGAGCTTGTCCATGTTCACCATGCGTCGTCTGATTATCGTCGCAACCGCCGCAGCCCTGATGACCGGCTGTGCCGGCCAGAACCCTTACGACAGCCAAGGCCAGGCGCAGGACGGCTCGACCGGGATGAGCAAGACCGCCAAGTATGGCGGCCTGGGCGCGCTGGCCGGCGCCATCGCCGGCGCCGCCATCGACCACAACAACCGTGGCAAGGGCGCGCTGATCGGCGCTGCCGCGGTGGGTGCCGCCGCCGCCGGTTACGGTTACTACGCCGACAAGCAGGAAGCCGAGCTGCGTGCGCAGATGGCCAACACCGGCGTCGAAGTGCAGCGCCAGGGCGACCAGATCAAGCTGATCATGCCGGGCAACATCACCTTCGCGACCGACTCGGCGAACATCGCGCCGAGCTTCTACTCGCCGCTGAACAACCTGGCAAGCTCGTTCAAACAGTTCAACCAGAACACCATCGAAGTGGTCGGCTTCACCGACAGCACCGGCAGCCGCCAGCACAACATGGACCTGTCGCAGCGCCGTGCCCAGGCGGTCAGCACCTACCTGACCTCGCAAGGCGTCGACGCTTCGCGCGTTACCGTGCGTGGCATGGGCCCGGACCAGCCGATTGCCAGCAACGCCGATACCAATGGCCGCGCGCAGAACCGCCGGGTCGAAGTCAACCTGAAGCCGATCCCGGGCCAGCAGTACGACCAGCAGGGGCAGGTTCAGCAGTATCCGTAAGCCATAACCGCGGCAATGAAGAGGGCAGGCCCATACGGAGCCTGCCCTTTTTCATTTCAACGGACAGTGCTGGCCTGAATCGCGGTCAACGCGATGGTATGCACGATGTCGTCCACCTGAGCGCCGCGCGGCAGGTCATTCACCGGCTTGCGCAGGCCTTGCAGCATCGGCCCCAGGCTGACCCCATCGGTGCTGCGCTGCACCGCCTTGTGGGTGGTGTTGCCAGTGTTCAGGTCAGGGAACACGAACACAGTGGCGCGCCCGGCCACCGGGCTGTCCGGCGCCAATTGGCGGGCGATGTCCGGGTTGGCGGCAGCGTCGTACTGCAGCGGGCCATCGATCTGAAGGCTGTGCTCGGCGCTTTGCGCCAGGCGCGTGGCCTCGCGCACTTTCTCCACCTCTTCGTCGCTGGCCGAGTCGCTTGAGTAGCTGATCATCGCCACCCGTGGCGCAATGCCGAAGGCTTGCGCCGACTCCGCACTCTGCCGGGCGATTTCGGCCAGCTCGCTGGCGCTGGGGTGCGGGTTCATCACGCAGTCGCCGTACACCAGCACCTGCTCGGGGAACAACATGAAGAATACCGACGACACAAGGCTGGCACCCGGCGCGGTCTTGATCAGCTGCAGGGCCGGGCGGATGGTGTTGGCGGTGGAGTGCACCAGGCCCGAGACCAGGCCGTCGACCTCGTCCAGCGCGAGCATCATGGTGCCGATCACCACCGGGTCCTCGAGCTGTTGCTCGGCCATGGGCGCATTGAGGTTCTTGCTCTTGCGCAGGTCGACCATCGGTTCTACATAGCGCCCGCGAATCAGCTCAGGGTCGAGAATTTCCAGGTCCGCCGGCAGGGTAATGCCTTGCGCGCGGGCCACGGCTTCGACTTCTTCCGGCTTGGCCAGCAGCACGCAACGGGCGATGCCGCGCGCCTGGCAGATCGCCGCAGCCTGCACCAGCAGCGGTTCCGCGCCTTCCGGCAGGACGATGCGCTTGTTCGCCTGCTGGGCCCGCTGGATCAGCTGGTAACGGAACACCGCAGGCGACAGGCGCAGCTCGCGCGGCGTGCCGCAGCGCTGGTGCAGCCAGGCCGCATCGAGGTGGCTGGCGACGAAGTCGGTGATGAACTCGGCGCGTTCGCGGTCGTCCACCGGGATCTCGCGGTTGAGCGAGTTGAGCTGGTTGGCAGTGTCGTAGGAGCCGGTGCTGACCGAGAGGATCGGCAGGCCGGCCTGCAGGGCGCCGCGGCACAGGCCGAGGATGCGCGCATCGGGTTTGCTGTCGCTGGTCAGCAGCAGGCCGGCCAGCGGCACACCGTTGATCGCCGCCAGGCTGACGGCCAGGATGATGTCGTCGCGGTCGCCCGGCGTGACGACCAGGGTGCCGGGGGTGAGCAGCGGCACGGTATTGGCCACGGTACGCGCGCAGATGATGATCTTGTTCATGCGCCGCTGCTCGTAGTCGCCGGCGTTGAGCACCTGCGCGCCGAGCAGCTCAGCCACGTCACGGGTGCGCGGGGCGTTCAGGTCGGGCTGGTAGGGGATGCAGCCGAGCAGGCGGAAGTCGCCGCCGCGCAGCAGCGGCGAATGCTCGCGCAGGCGCGTGGCGAATTCGGCCATGCTCTCGTCGGTACGCACCTTGTTGAGGATCACCCCGAGCACTTTCGGGTCGCGCGGGCCACCGAACAGCTGGGCTTGCAGCTCGACCCGCCCGGACAGCTCGCTGAGCACTTCGTTTTCCGGCGCCGACACCAGGATCACCTCGGCGTCCAGGCTCTTGGCCAGGTGCAGGTTGACCCGCGCCGCGTAGCTGGCGTGGCGGGTTGGCACCATGCCCTCGACCACCACCACGTCATTGCCGATACAGGCTTGCTGGTAAAGGCGGATGATTTCCTCGAGCAGCTCGTCCAGCTGGCCATCGCCGAGCATGCGCTCCACTTGGGCCAGGCTGAGCGGCATTGGCGGTTTGATACCGTGTGTGCGTGCGACCAGTTCGGTGGAGCGTTCCGGGCCAGTGTCGCCAGGGTGCGGCTGGGCGATCGGCTTGAAGAAGCCGACTTTGAGCCCGGCGCGTTCCAGGGTCCGCACCAGGCCGAGGCTGATGGACGTCAGGCCGACACCAAAGTCGGTCGGCGCAATGAAAAATGTTTGCATGCGTGCTTCTCGAAATAAAGCGTTGCAAGGAATCAACGGCCAAGGGTAGCGCCATCGGCCTCTTGTGCACACCAACCACAGGCGAAAGCCTGGCCGATGCGCTGCGCGCGCTGTTCAGGGTCGAGCACCCACGGGCGCGCTTGCCACGGTGGCTGGTGGCGCAGGTGCTGGGTATGGCCGCATGAAAGGTCGACCACCCAGTGGCCCTCATCGTCCTGATGGAAGCCGATGATCCGACTGATGGGGCGCCCCTCGCCCTTGCTGCGTTCGCAATCGGGCGATGCGTTGGTTACACTTGTCCGCTCTACATACTTTTGCAAAAGGTCTTGCCCCATGCTGATCGCCGCCAACAAGGCTGTCTCCATCGACTATACCCTGACCAACGACGCCGGGGAGACCATCGACAGCTCCGCCGGTGGCGCGCCGCTGGTCTATCTGCACGGTGCTTCCAACATCATCCCAGGCTTGGAAAAGGCCCTGGAAGGCAAGCAGGCTGGCGACGAACTGAACGTCACCATCGAGCCTGAAGATGCCTACGGCGAATACTTGGCCGAACTGGTCAGCACCCTGAACCGCAGCATGTTCGAAGGCGTCGACGAACTGGAAGTGGGCATGCAGTTCCACGCCTCGGCGCCGGATGGCCAGATGCAGATCGTCACCATCCGTGACCTCGACGGCGACGACGTGACTGTCGACGGCAACCACCCGCTGGCTGGCCAGCGCCTGACCTTCCAGGTCAAGGTAGTCGACGTGCGTGATGCCAGCGAAGAAGAAATCGCTCACCGTCACATCCACGGTGAAGGTGGCCATCACCACTGATTTTCTGCGCTAAGCTCAGAAAGTCGCCAGGCGCTCGGACAAGCCGACAAGCCTTCCGCAGGGAGGTAAACGGCTTGGACGGGCGCCTTTTTAGTGGGCGCAATTCGCCCCAGCGGCACCCGGGAACCTGAGAGGGGATTCATCATGAGTGCATTTCACGACCTGACGTTGAAGGCGCTGAATGGCCAGGACCTGCCCCTGGCACCGTTCAAGGGCCAGGTAGTGCTGGTGGTCAATGTCGCCTCCAAGTGTGGCCTGACGCCGCAATACGCTTCGCTGGAAAAGCTGCATCAGCAGTTCAAGGGCAAAGGCTTCAACGTGCTTGGCCTGCCCTGCAACCAGTTTGCTGGCCAGGAACCTGGCAGCGAGAAGGAAATCCAGGATTTCTGCAGCCTCAACTATGGCGTGAGCTTCCCGCTGGGAGCCAAGCTTGAGGTCAATGGGCCGCAGCGTCATTCGCTGTACCGCCTGCTGGCAGGTGAGGGCGCCGAGTTCCCCGGCGACATCAGCTGGAACTTCGAGAAGTTCCTGGTGGGCAAGGATGGGCGCGTGCTGGCACGGTTCGCTCCACGTACCGCGCCGGATGACCCTGCGGTGTTGCAGGCCATCGAGAAAGCGCTGGTCTGAATATCCCGGGGGGTGCCCAGCACCCCCAGCGATACCCCAGAATCACCCAGATCAATAATGCTGGGCCAACCCCGCCACTGCTCCTAACCTCAGCGCATTTCCTCACCCAGACGGAAGCGCCCCATGTCCAGCAATCCTTTGTTCAAACCCTTCACCCTCGGTGCGCTCGAGCTGCCGACCCGCGTCGTCATGGCACCGATGACCCGTACCTTCTGCCCCGGTGGCGTGCCTCATGATGGCGTGGTCGAGTATTACCGCCGGCGCGCCGCTGCTGGCGTGGGCTTGATCATCACCGAGGGCACCACAGTCGGGCACCTGGCCGCCAATGGCTATGCCAACGTTCCGCGCTTTTATGGTGAAGATGCGCTGGCTGGCTGGAAGCGCGTGGTTGACGCCGTTCACGCCGAGGGCGGGCGTATCGTGCCGCAGCTGTGGCACGTCGGCGCGGTACGCCGCCTGGGCACCGAGCCGGACGCCAGCGTGCCGGGTTACGGGCCCAGCGAGAAGGTCAAGGACGGCCAGGTCCAGGTGCATGGCATGAGCCGCGACGACATCCGTGAGGTGATCGCCGCGTTCGCCGAGGCGGCCCGCGCTGCGCAGGCCATCGGCATGGACGGTGTGGAGATCCACGGTGCCCACGGTTACCTGATCGACCAATTCTTCTGGGCGGCCAGCAACCGCCGCGACGATGAATACGGCGGCGACCTGGCCGGCCGATCGCGCTTTGCCATCGAGCTGGTCCAGGCCGTGCGGGCAGCGGTAGGGCCAGGCTTCCCGATCATTTTCCGCTTCTCGCAGTGGAAGCAGCAGGATTACAGCGCCCGCCTGGTGGAAACGCCCGAGGCGTTGGGCGCTTTCCTCAAGCCATTGTCCGACGCGGGTGTGGATATCTTCCATTGCTCTACCCGGCGTTTCTGGGAGCCGGAATTCGAAGGCTCTGCGCTGAACCTGGCCGGCTGGACCCGCACCCTGACCGGCAAACCGACCATCACCGTGGGCAGCGTCGGCCTCGATGGCGAATTTTTGCAGTTCATGGTCGAGACCGACAAGGTGGCCAAGCCGGCCAGCCTGGAAGGCTTGTTGCGCCGCCTGGGCGACGAGGAGTTCGACCTGGTGGCCGTGGGCCGGGCGCTGCTGGTAGATGCCGAGTGGGCACAGAAAGTTCGCGAAGGGCGCGAAATGGACGTGCTGCCGTTCAGCCGCGAGGCGCTGTCGAGCCTGGCTTGATCGCCAGCGCGGCGTTTGCCGGTTCGCCGTCCACAGGCGCCGTGTGGCAGGCGCTGTAAAGGTGCGTCTCGAACTGCTCGACGATCGCAGGCCAGCCCTGGCGGCTGGCGTGCTGGCGGGCATTGAGGCGCACCCGGCGCAGGGTTTCGCTTTCTTCCAGTAGCCAGCAGGCCGCATCGATGAAGGCGGCCTGGTCACCGGGCATGGCCAGCGCGCCGCTATGACCGTGGCGGATGTGCTGGCCGGCGGCGGCCTCGTCATAGGCGACCACCGCCAGGCCCGAGGCCATGGCCTCGAGCACCACGTTGCCAAAGGTCTCGGTCAGGCTTGGGAACAGGAACAGGTCGCCGCTGGCGTAGTGCTCGGCCAGGGCTTCGCCGCGCTGGGCGCCGCAGAACACCGCCTCCGGCAGTTGCTGTTCGAGGGTTGCCCGTTGTGGGCCATCGCCCACTACCACCAGGCGCAGGCGTCGCTGTGGATAAGTCTTCTGCAGGGCTTGCAGGCAAGGGCGCAGCAGCGCCAGGTTCTTTTCCGCGGCCAGGCGCCCGACATGCAGTACGGCGATGTCCGCCGGGCCGAGCCCCCAGGCATCGCGCAAGGCCTGGCTGCGACGGGCCGGGTTGAACAGACAGGCGTCGACGCCACGGGCCATCAACGCCAGGCGCTCGAAGCCGCGCCGCTCCAGCTCCAGGCGCTGGCTGGCGCTGGGCACCAGGGTGGCGACGGTGCGCCGGTGGAACCAGCGCAAGTAATGGGTGAGCAGCCGCGCCAGCAGGCCGAGGCCGTATTGGCCGGAATACTGCGGGAAATTGGTATGAAAGCCACTGACCACCGCCACCCCCAGACGCCGGGCGGCCCGCAATGCACTCAGCCCCAACGGCCCTTCGGTGGCGATATACAGCACATCCGGGCGCTGCCTGCGCCAACGGCGCAGCAACGTGTGCATCGACACCTCGCCCCATTGCAACCCCGGGTACCCCGGCAAGCCCCAGCCACGGCACAGCAGCAGGTTAGGGTCGGCGCCCGCGGGCAGCTCGCCGGCCTGCCGTGGCCGCACGATCTCCACCCGGTGGCCGCGTTGGCGCAGGCCATCGCTGAGGCGGCCAAGGGTATTGGCCACCCCGTTGATTTCGGGTGGGAAGGTTTCGCTGACGAGGGTGATGCGCAGGCTAGGTGTATTCATGACAAAAAGTCTCCGCCTGCTGCGTTGCGCTCATGTGATAGCCATGTGACGCGCAGATGACGCCTGATTTCCGGCAGTTTCGCCGGTATGAATATTTCGTTGCAGGGCACTCAAGAAGTCGTGGGAGACAGCCGATGAAGATGCATTCGATCAGGTGACGCGCTCCGGGAGCGGTGATGTTCAACAGCAAGCTCAAGCAAGAAATCCAGCAACTGCGCGAGGACCTGTTCTCCGTCGAGCAAGTCAAGAGCAGCCTGGACAGCGAAATGCTGGTGCTGCAGCTCGATCCCCAAGGGCGCATCGAGATGGTCAACGGCAATTTCGAGAAAGAGATGCTCTACCGTCCCGAGCAACTGATCGGGCGTCACATCGAGGACATCGTGCCGGGGCATGTGAAGAAACTCGACTTCTACCAGCGCATGAAAAGCGCCATCACCCGGGGTGAGCACCTCAACGGCGCCTTCCGCTTGCTGCGCGGCAACGGCGAAGAGGCCTGGTTGCGTTCGATCCTGCAGCCGGTCAAGGGCAGCGACGGGCGCATCAAGCATTTCTCCATGCACTCCAGCGACCTGACCCGCACCATCGAGACCTCGCGTGAGCACGAAAGCCTGATCAAGGCGCTGATGCGTTCCACCGCAGTGATCGAGTTCAACCTCGATGGCCACGTGCTGACTGCCAACGACCGTTTCCTGCAATCGGTGGGTTACAGCCTGGAGCAAGTGCGCGGCAAGCACCACCGCATGTTCTGTGAGCCGGAAGAAGCCAACTCGGCGGGCTACCAGGCGTTCTGGGACAAGCTGCGCCGTGGCGAGTACGTGGCCGATCGCTTCAAGCGGATCGATGCACATGGGCGCACGGTATGGCTGGAAGCCTCCTACAACCCGATCATCGATGCTCACGACGTGCTGTACAAGGTGGTCAAGTTCGCCACCGTGATCACCGACCAGGTCAATCAGGAACAGGCCGTGGCGCAGGCTGCAGACATCGCCTACACCACCTCGCTGGAAACCGACAGCAGCGCGCGCAAAGCCACGGACGTGGTGACCCAGACCGTGGAGGTGATGCGTGGCCTGGAAGGCTCGATGCAAGATGCTGCCGAGGGCATCCAGGCGCTGGACAAGCAGTCGAAGGTGATCGGCGCGATCATCAAGACCATCAGCGACATCGCCGGCCAGACCAACCTCCTGGCGCTCAACGCCGCGATCGAAGCGGCCCGCGCCGGTGAGCAGGGCCGTGGCTTTGCCGTGGTCGCCGACGAAGTGCGGCAATTGGCGTCACGTACCAGCACCGCCACCGAAGAGATTGCCAAGGTGGTGCAACAGAACGAGCAACTGGCCCAGGCGGCGGTGGACATCATCGATACCAGCAAGCGCCAGGCCGAGCAGGGGCTGGCGCTGGCGGCGGATACCGGTGGGGTGATCGTCGAGATCCAGGAAGGGGCCAAGAAAGTGGTGGATGCGGTGGGGCAGTTTTCCAATCAGCTCAGCCACTGAGCCAAGGTGCCGCCAAGCGGCGCCAGGCTTCGTCAATGGCGCTCGCGTACCCAGAACAGCGTGGCGCCTGCAACCGCCGCCGGCATCATCAGCACGTTCACCCCTGGAATCATCAACGCCAGGTAGGTGATGCCGCCAAAGCCCATGCTCTGCCAGCGCTTCTGCCGCAGCCAGGCGAGCATGTCCTGCCAGCTCATCTTGTTGTTGTCCGCCGGGTAGTCGATGTACTGGATGGCCATCATCCACACGCCGAAGACCAGCCACAGCGGCGCGGCGATCACGTTCACCACCGGGATGAACGAGAGGATGAACAGCCCGATGGCCCGTGGCAGGAAGTAGCCCAGCTTGCGCATCTCGCGGCCAAAGGTGCGCGGCACCATGGCCACCAGCTCAGCCCAGCTGAAGGCCGGGAAGTTGTCCTGGCCGCGTACCACCACTTCGACCTTTTCGGCGAGAAAGCCATTGAACGGCGCGGCGATGATGTTGGCCACCAGGGTGAAGGTGAAGAACACCATCAGCACCAGCAAGGCGACGAACAGCGGCCAGAGGATATAGCTGAGGAAGCTCAACCAGTCAGGCAGAGTCGGCATCAGGGTGTCGAGCCACAGCCCGAACTGGTGGCCGGCGAAGTAGATCATGCCGCCGAACAGCAGCAGGTTGATCGCCAGCGGCAGCAGCACGAACAACCGCAGGTTGGGGCTCAGCACCAGTTTCAGGCCTTCGCGCAGGTACTGGGGGCCAGAGAGGACAGGGGCTTGCATCGAAACACTCCGCAGAGAAGGGAAAACGCGCTGACCTTACCGGCTTTGCCGCGCCGACGAAAGGCGGGCGCGGGTTGGGAAACCGCCTGTAACAAAAGGTTTGGGGGCACTTCCATCGGTAAAAATCACATATAGAGGTTGCCTATGAGGTGGATTGTCGAAGGATATTTCCTTAATCTCTGCCACCTCGCTACAGTGCGCTCAACTTTCAAGTTTCTGGGCCTGCGCGTTGTAGCCTTCCCCAAGTGCTGCGTGGGCCCTTTTTAATTTTCAGCTGGCGCAGCCGGTGTTCCGATGCCGGGCCCTGCGCCCCGCTCGACAGGAGTTCGACATGTCTGAAGTACGTCATTCGCGCGTGATCATCCTCGGTTCCGGCCCTGCCGGTTACAGCGCCGCGGTGTACGCCGCCCGCGCCAACCTCAAGCCGCTGCTGATCACCGGCATGCAGGCCGGCGGCCAGCTGACCACCACCACCGAAGTCGACAACTGGCCGGGCGACCCCCATGGCCTGACCGGCCCAGCGCTGATGCAGCGCATGCAGGAGCACGCCGAGCGCTTCGAGACCGAGATCGTCTTCGACCACATCAACGCCGTCGACCTGGCCAACAAACCGTTCACCCTGCAGGGTGACAGCGGCACCTACACCTGCGACGCGCTGATCATCGCCACCGGCGCCAGTGCTCGCTACCTGGGCCTGCCGTCGGAAGAAGCGTTCATGGGCAAAGGTGTGTCCGCTTGTGCCACCTGTGACGGCTTCTTCTACCGCAACAAGCCGGTCGCCGTGGTTGGCGGTGGCAACACTGCCGTGGAAGAGGCGCTGTACCTGGCCAATATCGCCAGCAAGGTGACCCTGGTACACCGCCGCGAAACCTTCCGTGCCGAAAAGATCCTGGTCGACAAGCTCAATGCCCGCGTCGCCGAAGGCAAGATCGAGCTCAAGCTCAACGCCACTCTGGACGAAGTGCTGGGTGACAACATGGGCGTGACCGGTGCGCGCCTGAAGAACAACGACGGCAGCAGCGACGAAATCAAGGTCGACGGCGTGTTCATCGCCATTGGCCACACCCCGAACACCTCGCTGTTCGAAGGCCAGCTGACCTTGAAGGACGGCTACCTGGTGGTCAACGGCGGCCGTGAAGGCAACGCCACCGCCACCAATGTCGAAGGCGTGTTCGCCGCAGGCGATGTGGCTGACCACGTGTACCGCCAGGCCATCACCTCGGCTGGCGCAGGCTGCATGGCGGCGCTGGACGTCGAGCGCTACCTGGACGGCCTGGCCAACGCCTCGTTCTGATCCACGCTTGAAAAAAACCGGCCGTCTGGCCGGTTTTTTCATGCCTGCGATTCGCTCACAGGCTCAGGCGCATCGACAGGTCGACGGCCTTCACATCCTTGGTCATCGCGCCAATGGAGATGTAGTCCACGCCTGTCTCGGCAATCACCCGCAGGGTGCTTTCGTTGACCCCGCCACTGGCCTCCAGCTTGGCCTTGCCGGCGGTGATGCGCACGGCTTCACGCATTTCGTCCAGGCTCAGCTCGTCGAGCATGATGATGTCGGCGCCGGCGTCCAGTGCCTGGCGCAGCTCATCCAGGCTTTCCACCTCGATTTCCACCGGCTTGCCCGGGGCGATGCGGTGCGCCGCGGCCACTGCTTCAGGCACGCCGCCGCTGGCGGCAATGTGGTTTTCCTTGATCAGGAAGGCGTCGTAAAGGCCGATGCGGTGGTTGTGGCAACCGCCGCAGGTCACTGCGTACTTCTGCGCCAGGCGCAGGCCGGGCAGGGTCTTGCGGGTGTCGAGCAACTGCACCTGGGTGCCTTCGACCAGGTCGGCTAGCAGGCGTGCTCGGGTGGCGACGCCCGACAGCATCTGCAGGAAGTTCAGCGCGCTGCGCTCGCCGCTGAGCAGCGAACGGGCCGGGCCTTCGAGGTGGAACAGCACTTGGTTGGCCGTGGCGCGCTGCCCATCGGCCACCTGCCAGTGCACCGCCACGCGCGGGTCGAGCTGGCGGAACACGGCATCCACCCACGCGGTGCCGGCAACCACGCAATCTTCTCGGGTGATGATGGTGGCTTTGGCCAGGCGCTCGGCCGGGATCAACTGTGCGGTGATGTCGCCACTGCCTATGTCCTCCAGCAGTGCACGGCGCACGTTGGCTTCGATCTCGGCGGTCAGGTCGGCAAGGCGTAGGTTCGGCATGGTCGGCTCCACAAGCTAGATGCCGCCGATTATAGGGCAGGGGGCCGGGGTGTACAGCCGACTTGCAGCACACCTTTGGTCAGGTCGAATGAGCAAATGGCAAAAAATACAGTCATTTACCGGCAAGTGAAGAGGTGCTGGCAGGCGTCGGCATTTTTACCGATAATGGCGCCCAGTATTTGGCGTCATAGCTTTGACGATTCTCGCCCTGTCGAATCAGTCACCCAGCAAGGAGTTCGGGATGCATAAAGAAGGCAAGGTGGTGCCCCTGGCGGCCGCCATCAATCGAGGTGCGAGCACGCCCTTGCCTTGCCTTCCGGTACTCCTGCTGCAGGTACGTGACAAGGCCGCCTTGCAATTGCGCCAGGGCCTGCAGGCGTTGTTCGACAACGCTGACGATACCCTCTTCGAAATGGCCGACAAGGCAGCCGACCGCTTCGACCAGCATTTGTATTTCGAGGCCATGCGCGACCTGCGCCTCAAGCGCAAGAGCATCGAGCGCGGCTTTCTCGATACCTTCTACGAGGCCTTTGCCCGCATTGGCCAGGCCGACCCGCTGGGGTTCATGGTCGCCACCGAAAGCCCGCGCACCAAGGCGCAGCTGGAGCGAGCAGCGACTGTCGAAGGCATGGTCGCACGTGTGCTGTCGCGCGACGGTGTGGCCCTCGATCAATTGAGCCTGCGCTTGCAGGCCTTGCTCGACGGCACCCAAAACCAGCAGCACAGCCCGCTCGGGCCTGCGGCGTTGTGCGGCTACTTCCTCGACGCCGGGCGTAACCTGGGCGTTGGCCTGCGGGTCAAGCTGATCCTGTTGAAGTTGTTCGAGCGCTACGTGTTGCGTGACATCGACGTGCTCTATGGCGAAGCCAACCAGTTGCTGGCTGCCGCCGGTGTGCTGGCCGAGCTGCCGCCGGCACCGCGTCGGCGTGCCGATGACGGTTGCATCGGTACACGGCGGATGCCGGCCAGCCAGGGGGCTGACGATGGCATCGGTGCGGACAGCGCCGGGCAAGCCTTCTTCACCTCGTTGCAGGGGTTGCTGGCGCCGGTACGCGGGCGGGTCGCACCCCGCCTGCAGTCGGTTGCCGCAGCGCAGCCGATCAGCACCGCCGACCTGCTGCGCCTGCTCTCGCACCTGCAGCACTATGTACCGGCGGCTGTCGATGAAGACGAGTTTGACCTCGGCCAGCAGCTCGAACAATTGCTGCTGCGGGTGAGCGTGCGCAGTGGTACCCGGCGGCGCATCGCCACGGCCGATGAAGACATGATCAACCTGGTCGGCCTGCTGTTCGCCTACATCCAGGCCGACGACAACCTGCCGCCCAGCCTGCGCGCGTTGATCGTGCGCCTGCACATCCCATTGCTCAAGGTGGCCCTGCTCGACAAGGGGCTGTTCAGCCGCGCCAGCCATCCGGCGCGGCGGCTGCTCAATGAGATTGCCGCTGCCGCGATCGGCTGGGAAACCGGTAACGAGGGCTTGCGCGACAGCCTGCACCTGCGCGTGGAACGCATCGTCCAGCGTCTGCTCAACGATTTCACCGAAGATTCCACCCTGTTCGCCGAGCTGCTGCAAGACTTCCTCGCCTTCAGCCAGGACGAGCGCCGGCGCAACGAGCTGCTCGAACAGCGTACCCGTGATGCCGAAGAAGGGCGCGTACGTGCCCTGCAGGCCCGCCAGCAGGTGCAGCAGGCGCTCAACCAGCGGCTACGCGGGCGCGTGCTGCCGCAGGTGGTGGTGCAGATGCTTGTGCAAGCCTGGAGCCAGGTGCTGCTGCTGGCCTGGCTCAAGCAGGGTGAGCGCTCGCCGGCCTGGATAAATACCTTGGCGACCATGGACACGTTGCTCGCCAGCATCCTTCCCCACCGTGACCCACAAGCCCTGCTGCAGCAAGTGCCAGGCCTGCTCAAGGCACTGCGCGAGGGGCTGGCCAGCGTGGCCCTGGACTCGGCGGCGACCCGCGACTTCTTTCAGCAGCTCGAACAATTGCACCTGCGCGCGTGTGCCGGGGCCGAGGCGGCGCCGGCGGAGGTGGCCGAGGTGTTGGTGGCCGAAGATATCGTGCTGGCCATCGCCGACGAGTCGGCTTGCGCACCGCTGCGCCAGCCCGACGAGCAGGCCGCGCAGTTGAGTGCGGTGCAGCGCCTGCGTATCGGCGCCTGGGTTGAAGTGCTCGACGATGAAGAACCGCTGCGCTGCAAGCTGGTGGCACGCATCGACAGCAGCGACCGCCTGGTGTTCGCCAACCGTACCGGGATGAAGGTGCGTGAGTGGAGCGCGCCTGGCCTGGCCCAGGCGCTGCGGCGCGGCGATGCGCGGCTGCTGGATGACGGCCTGCTGTTCGAACGGGCGCTGGAAACGGTGCTCGACGGCTTGCGTCAGCAGCAGGTGCATTGATACACGGCCACATGATTCACCTGCACAGGGCGGCACTGGCAGGGCATACTGCGCATCTGTACCCGGTGCTTTTCAGGATCTGCCCCATGCAATTGGACCGTGCCACCGGCTGGTTCCACGGAAACGGAATCACCCACTGCCCTTCGCCAAACTTCAACGCGCGCCCTGAAGGCGAGTCGATTTCCCTCCTGGTGATTCACAACATCAGCCTGCCGCCGGCCTGCTTCGGCAGCGGCAAGGTCCAGCAGTTCTTCCAGAACCGCCTGGACCCTGACGAACATCCCTACTTTGCCAGCATCAGCCACCTGACTGTGTCGGCGCACCTGTTCGTGGAACGTGACGGTGCGGTGACGCAGTTCGTGTCGCTGCTCGACCGCGCCTGGCATGCCGGCGTGTCGTGCTTCGATGGGCGTGAGGGCTGTAACGACTTCTCCATCGGTATCGAACTGGAAGGCACCGATGATTTGCCCTACAGCGATGCCCAGTATGCCGTGCTGGAGCAACTGACCCGGCACATCCAGGCAGCCTGGCCGGCGATCGACCTGGGCCGTATCCAGGGCCACAGCGACATTGCCCCGGTGCGCAAGACCGACCCCGGCCCCGCATTCGACTGGCCGCGTTACCGCGCCGCCGTGCAAGCCAACGAGGACAAGGCATGAGTTTTCTGGTGTTGATACTGGCGCTGTGGGTCGAGAAGTTCTCGGCCCTGCGCCATCAGGTGCAACGCGATGGTTTCTTCCTGGGGGAGCTGGTGCGCCTGGAGCGCAGCGGCAAGGTGCACCCCTGGTGGAGCCTGGCCATCCTGGTGCTGGCGCCGGTGGCGGTGCTGGTGTTGCTGCTGCATGTGCTCGACCCGGTGGCCTATGGCTTGCTGGCCCTGCCGGTGCACCTGCTGGTGCTGATCTACAGCCTCGGCCGCGGTGATGCCAAGGCGGCCCTCGGGCCGTTCCGCGATGCCTGGCGGCGGGGCGACGACCAGGCTGCGCTGCATGTGGCCGAGCGTGACCTGGGGCTGGTGGCCGACGAGCCGCATGGCTTGCTGGTGCGGGTGCAGGGCTACCTGCTGTGGCAAGCGTACCAAAGCTTCTTCGCGGTGATCTTCTGGTACTTCGTGCTGGGCCCCGGCGCGGCACTGGCCTATCGCTTGCTCGCGCTGGCTGCCGACAACAGTCGCCAACCCGCACTCAAGGCACGTGCCGAACAGTTGCGCCACATCATGGACTGGCTGCCGGTACGCGTACTGGCCCTGAGCTTTGCCCTGGTCGGCAATTTTGTCGCGGTGACCCGCGTGATGCTGCACGAGCTGCTCAACTGGCACATCAGTGCCGGGCACCTGGTGGCCAGGGTCGGGCGGATTGCCGATGACATTCCCGAGGAAGAAGACAGCCAGCGTGGCCTGGGCCGGCTGGACAGCCTGTGGGAACTGCTGCTGCGTTGTGCGGTGCTGTGGTATGCCGGGTTTGCCTTGTGCACGGTGCTGCTCTGAGCCGCAGTTAACTTTAAGTTACAAACCTCCGATTCGATCTGCGCTATACAGGTGGCCTAGTGCTACCCCTCGCAGAACAACAAGAATCCAAGGAGGTGCCCCGTGAAGCGTCTGCTCTACCCGGCCATCGCACTGATGAACCGGCTGAGCTTCGGCCAGAAGTTCAGCCTCATCAGCGTCCTGTTCTTCCTGCCCATGCTGGCCACCAGCAGCTACCTGGTGCGCGACGCTTATCTGCACTACCAGGCCACCGGCGCCGAGCTTCAGGGCATCGCCCCGTTGAGCGGCAGTCTGGCATTGCGGGCAGACCTGGAAACCCTTGGCAACCTTCTGCAGGTCAATGCCGTGCTCGGCCAGTCGGGTAATGCCGGGGACCTGGAATCGCGCATCGCCGCGTTGCAGGACAAGGTCCAGACACAGTTGCGAGCACTGCAAGGTCATGACGCCGTGCCCCAGGCCAAGCTCGAAGAACTGGCGGGCGGCTTCACCAGCGCGCATGCCGAATCGTCCTTGCAGAACAAGGTCGCCCTGGTCGACCGTTTGCTGACTCAGGCCCAGGTGCTGAGCAAGCTAGTCGCCAGCCAGTCCGGCCTCAGCCAGGACAATCAGGCTTCAGTGCGCCAGTTGAGCGAGCTGCTCGGCACTGCCACGGCCCAGGTGACTGAGGCCCTCGGTGAGGGCAGGGCGATGGGTGCGATCGCCCTGGGCCGAGGCTTTATCGATTCGTCTGGCAGTGCCCGCTTCGAAGACTTGCTGCAGCGCCTGGAGCGCTTGGGGGCTGACTATGGCCTGCGCGTGGACGACGCCCTGGCCAGCGACCCCGGCCTCAGGCAAGGCTTGGCTGAGGCGGCCGAAAGCAGCAAGGCCTCGGTCAAGCAAGCGGCCGCGTTGTTCGAGGACCATGTGGTAGTAGCGCAAACCCTGGATGCGCCCTGGCCCGCTTTCTATCAACAGGTGAGTGAGCTTATGGCCCGCACCTACCAGTTGAACGAGGCGATCCTCGGCCAGTTGCAGGGGCAATTGCAGGCGCGGCTTGCCCAGCAACACCTGCGCATGCTCGCCTTGGGCGGGGTGCTGGCCGGTGTTTTCGCACTGATCGTCTATTTGTATGGCGGCTTCTATGTCTCGACCCGGGCGACCCTGCGCAAGCTGGGGGGCGCGATGGACAAGGTGGCGGCGGGTGACATGACGGTGAGCTTTCAGGCGCACAGCCGCGACGAGCTGGGCGCATTGGCCCAAGGCTTCAGCGAAACGGTGCGCCGTATCCGCGGCCTGATCGACCAGGTCGGTCACACCGTGGTGGCGGTCGAGGAACAGGCCGGGCAGGTATTGGCGGTATCGAGCCGCAGCAACCAGGCCGTCAGCGGCCAGCGCGAACAGATCGAGCAGGTGGCCACGGCGATGAACCAGATGAGCGCCACCGCCCAGGAAGTGGCACGCAGTGCCGCGTTGGCCGCCGAGGGTGCGCAGCAGGTCAATCGCGAAAGCGCCAATGGTCGCAACCTGGTTGAAAGCCAGCAAGGCAGCATTGGCCGGCTGGCGGCCGAAATCGACCAGACTGTGCTGGCGATCAACCAGCTGGCAGACGACAGCCAGGCCATCGGCCAAGTGCTGGAGGTGATCCGCAGCATCGCCGAGCAGACCAACCTGTTGGCGCTAAACGCGGCCATCGAAGCCGCCAGGGCTGGTGAGCAGGGGCGTGGGTTTGCCGTGGTCGCCGACGAAGTGCGCACCTTGGCCAAACGCACGCAGGATTCCACTGCGCAGATCGCGCAGATGATCCAGCGCCTGCAGGACGGTGTCGGCGCGGCGGTGCGGGCCATGGGCAGCAGCCATCAGATGGCCGCCGGTACCGTTGACGAGGCACGCCAGGTGCAGCAGACGTTGGGCAATATCCTCGGTGCGGTCGGCGGCATCGTCGAGCAGAACCAGCAGATCGCCGCAGCGGTCGAGCAGCAGACGGCGGTCGCGCAGGATATCGACCAGAACATCGTGGCGATCAACCGGGCGGCGCAGGACACCACCGTGGGGGCTTGCCAGACCGAAGATGCCAGCCGGGCGCTGTCTGCGCAGGTGGTGGAGCTGAAGCGTTTGATCGGGGCGTTCAAGGTTTAGTCAGTACCGGCCTGTTCGCGGGCTTGCTCCACGAACAGGCCGGGACTACCAGCCAAACAACTCACAGGCATTCTTGCAGGTGGCGGCAGCCAGTATTTCTACCTCTATACCGATCACCTCGGCCAACGCTTCGGCAATTTCCGGCAGGTGCTCGGGGCTGTTGCGCTCGCCGGCAAACATCACCGGCGCCATGTCCGGCGAGTCGGTCTCCAGCACGATGCTCTCCAGCGGCAAGCGCGGCAGGGTCTTGCGCAAGCGAAGCGCCTGCGGCCAGGTGCCCGCGCCGCCGAGCCCAAGCCGGAAACCAAGCTTGATGTACTCGCGCGCTTCTTCGTAGCTGCCCGCGAACGCGTGGATGACGCCTGCCCGCGCCGGTTTGTAGCGCTTGAGCGTGGCAATGACCTGGGCATGGCTGCGGCGCACGTGGAGCAGGGCGGGCAGCTCGAAATCACAGGCCATCTGCAGCTGCGCTTCGAACAGCGCCTGCTGGCGCTGCTTATCCAGCGTTTCGACGTAGTAGTCCAGGCCGAACTCGCCGACGGCGCACAGCCTCGGGTCGCCACGAAGGCGTTCGAGCCATGCGCGCAATTGCACCAGGTGCTCGGGGCGATGCTGGGCCAGATAGATCGGGTGCAGCCCCAGCGCGGCATGCAGGCGCCCGTCACTGCAGGCCAGGTCCCACACGCGCTGGAAATTCGCCTGGTAAACCCCCAGCACCACCATACGCTCCACCCCGCGTGCCGCCGCATTGGCCAGCAGGCGCGAGCGGTCGGCGTCGAAGTCGGGGAAGTCCAGGTGGGTGTGGGTGTCGATCAGGCGCATGGTCAGGCCGCGCTGATGCGTTGCTTGAAGGTGCGGCCGATGGCGTGCACGCCGGGCTCGTAGCGCTTGTTCTCGATCGCGGCCAGGGCCAGTTCCAGGGCAGTGGCGGCAATCAGGCCGTGTTGCTGGGCCATCGCATTGACCGGCAGCGGCAGGAAGTCGAGCAACTGGTTGTCACCGAACGTGCCCAGCTGCAACTGGCGCGAGTCGGCCGGGCGCGCCTGCAGGGTGTCGAACACGCCTTGCAGCAGCACGTAGGAGGTGGTTACCAGGGCGTCCGGCAGGCCGCCCAGTTCGTCGATCAGCTGCTGCATCAGGCGCTGGCCGCATTCACGGCTGAATGCCTCGCCTTGATAGCGGCGTACATCCCCGGCGAAACCTTGCATGGCTTCGTCGAAACCGCCGGCACGTGCCTGGCTGACCGACAGCTCTGGGCGTGCGCCAATCAAGGCGATGCTGCGCGGCGCAGTGGCCAGCAAGCTGTCGGCCAACTGGCGGCTGGCATCGCGATCGTCGCTGATGACCGAGCAGAAGTGCGCAGGGTTGAGCCGCCGGTCGATGGCGATCACCGGCAGGCCCTTGTCCTGCAGCTCGCGGTAGCTTTCGTCTTCCGGCGGCAGGCAGCTGGCGACGAAAAGGGCATCGCAACGCCGGGCACGAAACAGTTGTTGCAACTGGCGTTCGCTGTCCGGTTGGTCATCGCTGCTGGCGATCAGCAGCTGGTAGCCTCGGGCGCGGGCGCCTTGTTCCAGCTGCTTGGCGATGCGCGCGTAGCTGGGGTTCTCCAGATCCGGGAGAATGAAGCCCAAGGTGCGCGTATGCCGGCTACGCAGGCCAGCCGCTTGCGGGTTGGGCGTAAAGCCATGGGCCTCGACCACCGCACGCACACGCTCGACAGTGCTGCTACTGATGCGCTGCTGTTCGGCCTTGCCATTGATGACGTAACTGGCAGTGGTCACGGACACACCGGCCAGACGGGCGATATCGCTGAGTTTCACCGAATTTTCCTTGTTATTACCGGGGCTGGCTGTACAACCAGACCGGACAGTTTGACCCGGCCTGGCCGCCACGCGCAGACGACCATTGTCGCAATTGTCCGACAGGATGGGGCTTTTTCCCCGGAAGATTATCGAGTAACGTGGCCGCTTGGTCAGGTTAAACGTTTCAGCTATTAAATTTTCTGCCTCGACGGCCGTTGGTGCACGGCCGTTGAACTGGCTGATTACGTGAATTTCACAACAATACCTCAGTACCCGGCGCAAAAGCGTAAACAGGGACTGCAAAAGGAGAAGGTCATGCTCGAGCTCGCCAATGAGCAGATAGCGATGGGCCAGACGGCCGCTGACAAGGCCGAGGCATTGCGCCTGCTGGCCGATCGGCTGGTCGCTGACGGCCTGGTCGCCGAAGGGTATCTGCAGGGCCTGCAGGCGCGCGAAGCGCAAGGCTCGACGTTCCTTGGCCAGGGCATCGCCATCCCCCACGGCACGCCGCAGACCCGTGACCTGGTGTATGCCACGGGTGTGCGCCTGTTGCAGTTTCCCGAAGGCGTGGACTGGGGCGACGGCCAGATCGTCTACCTGGCCATCGGCATCGCCGCGCGTTCCGATGAACACCTGCGCCTGCTGCAGCTATTGACCCGCGCCCTGGGCGAGACCGACCTGGCCGAGGCGTTGCGCCGCGCCAGTTCCGCCGAAGCGCTGCTCAAACTGCTGCAGGGCGCACCCCAGGCGCTGGCGCTGGATGCACAATTGGTCGGCCTGAACCTGCCCGCCGAAGACTTCGACGAACTCGCCTGGCGCGGTGCACGCCTGCTGCAACGTGCCGGTTGCGTCGACAGTGGTTTTGCCGCCGTGCTGCAACAGGCCGAGCCACTGCCCCTGGGTGAGGGCCTGTGGTGGTTGCACAGCGAGCGCCAGGTGCGCCAGCCTGGCCTGGCTTTCATCACCCCGCAGCAGCCGCTGCGCTACCGCGACCAGCCGCTCAATGGCCTGTTCTGCCTGGCCAGCCTGGGTGCTGCTCACCAGGCGTTGCTAGAACGCCTGTGCGAAGTGCTGATCGAGGGGCGCGGGCAGACGCTCTACCAGGCCACCAGCAGCCGCGCAGTCCTTGAAGTGCTGGGCGGTGAAGCCGCGCCCGACTGGCCCAGCGCGCGCTTTGTGCTGGCCAACCCGCATGGCCTGCATGCGCGGCCGGCAAAAATCCTCGCGCAGTTGGCCAAGGGCTTTGAGGGCGAGATTCGCATACGTGTGCTGGACAGCGCGCAGCCGGCGGTGTCGGTCAAGAGCCTGAGCAAGCTGCTGAGCCTGGGCGCGCGACGTGGTCAGGAGCTGGAACTGCTGGCCGAGCCTGCCATCGCCAGCGACGCCTTGCCGGTGTTGCTGGCTGCCATCGAGCAAGGGCTCGGCGAGGACGTCGAGCCCTTGCCCAAAACTGCTGCGCCGGTTGCCGCCGCGCCTGTGGATAAGCTCCAGGCGCCTGCGGCAGGCAGCCGTATCCAGGCCGTGGCTGCAGCCCCCGGCATCGCCAGTGGGCCGGCGCATGTCAGCGTCGAACGTGATATCGACTACCCGTTGCGAGGCGAATCGCCGACCCAGGAGCGGCTCAAGCTGCGCCAGGCGCTGGAGGCGGTGAATGGCGAGTTGCAGGCCCTGGTGCAGCGCAGCGACAAAGCCATTGGCGAAATCTTCGTCACCCACCAGGAAATGCTCGCCGACCCGGCGCTGGCCGACGATGTCGAGCTGCGCCTGGCTCAGGGTGAAAGCGCGGCGGCCGCGTGGATGGCCGTCATCGAAGCGGCGGCGCGCCAGCAAGAGGCGCTGCACGATGCGCTGCTGGCCGAGCGCGCTGCGGACTTGCGCGACATCGGCCGCCGAGTGCTGGCGCAGCTGTGCGGCGTGCAGGCCCAGGCCGAGCCCGAGCAGCCTTACGTGCTGGTGATGGGCGAGGTCGGCCCGTCCGATGTCGCCCGTCTTGACCCGGCACGGGTCGCCGGCATCGTCACCGCCCATGGCGGCGCCACGGCGCACAGCGCGATTGTCGCGCGGGCCCTGGGCATCCCGGCGGTGGTCGGTGCGGGGGCGGCAATCCTGCTGCTCGAGCCCGGCACGCCGCTGTTGCTCGATGGCCAGCGCGGCGTGGTCAGCATTGCGCCAGCGGCCGACGAGCTGCAACGCGCCCTGGCCGAACGTGACCTGCGCGAACAGCGCCTGCAAGCGGCCTGGGCCAAACGCCACGAGCCAGCGGTCACTCGCGATGGCCACGCCGTCGAAGTGTTCGCCAACATCGGCGAGAGCAGTGGCATCGACAAGGTGGTGGAGCAGGGCGCCGAAGGCGTCGGCCTGCTGCGCACCGAGCTGATCTTCATGAATCACCCGCAGGCGCCGGACGTCGCTACCCAGGAAGCCGAATACCGGCGCGTGCTCGAAGGCCTGGGCGGGCGGCCACTGGTGGTGCGCACCCTCGATGTGGGCGGCGACAAACCGCTGCCCTACTGGCCGATTGCCGCCGAGGAAAACCCGTTTCTCGGTGTGCGCGGGGTGCGCCTGACCCTGCAACGCCCGCAGATCATGGAAGACCAGCTGCGCGCACTGCTGCACGCTGCCGACCAGCGCCCGCTGCGGATCATGTTCCCCATGGTCGGCCAGGTGCATGAATGGCGCGAGGCGCGGGCCATGGTCGAGCGCCTGCGTGAGGAAATCCCGGTCGCCGACCTGCAACTCGGCATCATGGTCGAGGTGCCGTCCGCTGCCTTGCTGGCGCCACAGCTGGCCCGTGAAGTGGACTTCTTCAGCATCGGCACCAACGACCTGACCCAGTACACCCTGGCAATCGACCGTGGTCACCCAAGCCTGTCGGCCCAGGCCGATGGCCTGCACCCGGCAGTACTGAGCCTGATCGACATGACCGTGCGCGCCGCCCATGCCCAGGGCAAGTGGGTGGGCGTGTGCGGTGAGCTGGCCGCCGACCCGCAGGCGGTGGCCGTGCTGCTGGGCCTGGACGTCGATGAACTGAGCGTGGCCGCCCGCAGCATTGCCGAAGTCAAAGCCCTGGTTCGCCAGGCCGATCATCAGACGGCCCGCGCCCTGGCGCGCGAGGCCCTGCAACAAGACAGCGCCGCGGCCGTTCGCGCGCTGGTGGAGCGTTACTGAATGGCCAAGATCCTGACCCTGACCCTGAACCCGGCGCTGGACATCACCGTCAGCCTCGACGCCCTGCGCCCCGGGCATGTGAATCGTGCACATGAGCAGCACAGCCATGCCGCAGGCAAAGGGCTGAACGTGGCCCAGGTGCTGGCCGACCTGGGGCATGAGGTGACCGTCGCCGGTTTCCTTGGCCAGGACAACCTGCAACCGTTTGAAGCGTTGATCGCCTGGCGCGGCTTTACCGACTGCTTCGTCCGCGTGCGAGGGGAGACGCGCAGCAACCTCAAGCTGGTCGAAGCCGATGGCCGGGTGACCGACATCAACGGGCAAGGGCCGCAAGTCGATGAAGCCGCCCGTGCCGCCCTCATGGGCCTGCTTGAACAGGTGGCACCTGGGCATGACGCCGTGGTGGTGGCAGGCAGCCTGCCACGTGGCATCAGCCCCGAGTGGTTGCGTGAGGTGCTCGAACACCTGAAAGCCCTGGGCCTCAAGGTCGCCCTCGACAGCAGTGGCGAAGCCCTGCGCGCCGGGCTGCAGAGCGCGCCCTGGCTGGTCAAGCCGAACACCGAAGAGCTGGGCGAAGTGCTGGGCCTGGCTGTCGACAGCCCAGCCGAGCAACAAGCCGCCGCCCAGCGGTTGCTGGCCACGGGGGTCGAGCACGTGGTGGTGTCGGCGGGCGAGCAGGGCGTCAGCTGGTTCGCCGCTGGCCAGGCACTGCACGCCCAGCCGCCGCTGGTGCGGGTCGCCAGCACCGTGGGCGCGGGCGATTCACTGGTGGCCGGCATGGTCCACGGCCTGCTGCTGGCCGAAGCACCCGCACAGACCTTGCGCCGCGCCACGGCCATCGCCGCCCAGGCTGTGACTCAGGTCGGCTTCGGCATCCGCGACCGCGAACAATTGGCGCGCCTGGAAGCCGCCGTGCAACTGACAGAACAACAAGAGGGTTGCCGATGAACATTGCCATTGTCACCGCCTGTCCCAACGGCCAGGTGTCCAGCGTGCTCAGCGCGCGCCTGCTGGCGGCTGCCGCCCAGCGGCGCGGCTGGAGCACGAGCGTCGAAGTGCAGGATGCCGAGCATCCAGAGCGGCAACTCACGGCCGCGCAGATCGCCGATGCCGACTGGGTGCTGGTGATCAGCACTGGCCCGGTGGACCTGGCCCGGTTCGCCGGCAAGCGCCTTTATCAAAGCACACCGTCGCAAGCGCTGGCCGACCGTGAAGGCTTCCTCGACGAGGCGGCGGCCAACGCGCAGGTACAGGCGCAGGCGCATCACGCCGAGCAGCCGCCTGCCATGGCTAGCGCCAAGGTGGTCGCCGTCACTGCCTGCCCGACCGGCGTCGCGCATACGTTCATGGCCGCCGAGGCCTTGCAGCAGGCGGCGCAACAACTGGGTTACCAACTCACCGTCGAGACCCAGGGTTCGGTCGGAGCACGTAACCCGCTGTCCGCCCAGGCCATCGCCGACGCCGACATCGTGCTGCTGGCTGCGGATATCGAGGTGCCCACCGCCCGTTTCGCCGGTAAACGCATCTATCGCTGTGGCACCGGCATCGCCCTCAAGCAGTCCCGTGCCACGCTGGACAAGGCCCTGGCCGAGGCCAAGGTGGAAAGCGCAGGCGAGGGCGCAGCCGCTGCCAGCACGCCTGAAAAAGCCGGCATATACAAGCACCTACTGACCGGTGTTTCGTTCATGTTGCCGATGGTGGTGGCGGGCGGCTTGCTGATCGCCTTGTCGTTCGTCTTCGGCATCGAAGCCTACAAGGAGCCGGGCACCTTGCCGGCCGCCTTGATGCAGATCGGCGGCGAGGCGGCATTCAAACTGATGGTGCCGCTGCTGGCCGGCTACATCGCCTGGTCCATTGCAGACCGCCCAGGCCTGGCCCCGGGCATGATCGGTGGCCTGCTGGCGAGCACCCTGGGCGCCGGTTTCATCGGCGGTATCGTCGCCGGCTTCCTGGCCGGTTACAGCGCCAAGGCCATTGCCCGCTGGGCACGCTTGCCGAGCAGCCTCGATGCGCTCAAGCCGATCTTGATCATTCCACTGCTGGCCAGCCTGTTCACGGGCCTGGTGATGATTTATGTGGTCGGCCAGCCGGTGGCGGCCATGCTCGAAAGCCTGACGCAGTTTCTCGACAGTATGGGCACGACCAATGCCATCCTCCTCGGGCTGCTGCTCGGCGGCATGATGTGCGTCGACCTGGGCGGGCCGATCAACAAGGCCGCCTATGCCTTCTCGGTGGGGCTGCTGGCGTCATCGAGCTACGCGCCGATGGCGGCGACCATGGCGGCCGGCATGGTGCCGCCGATTGGCCTGGGCATCGCCACCTTCCTGGCCCGCCGCAAGTTCGCCCAGAGCGAGCGCGAGGCAGGCAAGGCTGCGTTGGCGTTGGGCTTGTGCTTCATCTCCGAAGGGGCGATCCCGTTCGCCGCCAAGGACCCGCTGCGGGTGATCCCGGCAAGCATTGCGGGTGGCGCGTTGACCGGGGCGCTGTCGATGTACTTCGGCTGCAAGCTGATGGCGCCCCATGGCGGGCTGTTCGTGCTGCTGATCCCGAATGCGATCAACCATGCGTTGCTTTACCTGCTGGCAATCGTCGCAGGTAGCCTGGTGACGGCGGTGGTGTATGCGGTCATCAAGAAGAGTGAGCAGGTGGAGCTGGCGGTGGCGCCAGTGAAAGGTTAACCGATTGCTTCATACCTACTGGCCGCTTCGCGGGCTTATCCTGCGAAGCGGCCGGCGAAGGCCTAGCGCCGATGCTTCTGCCGCAACGGCACCAGCAAATCCCCCAGCCCGTTGTGATCGACTTCGTGCATCAACGCCAACAACCCACCCAGCTCTCCCGCCGGGAAGCCCTTGCGGGCGAACCACGCCAGGTAGTCGCCGGGCAGGTCAGCAATGATCCGCCCCTGGTACTTGCCAAAGGGCATTGTGCGAACGACCAGCAGTTCGAGGGTTTCCGGTTTCATCGGCAGTGCCTGGCAAGGGAAGTGGGCCGACCATACTGCAATCTGCACGAGCGCCCAAGCGGCAATCATGCATAACGCCGTTTAACGGCTTTGCAGGTGTGGATTTAACTAATTGTTTTATATGGTTTTATTTTAAATCAACGGCTTGGCACGAAGGCTGCTCCTGTTTACATGACTATCACCTGCCAAGGAGTTCAGCCATGAGCAACCCCAACAAAGACGTGATCGATGTGCTCAACGACCTGATCGAGTACAGCAAGGATGGCGAAAAAGGTTTCAAGGCTTCGGCCGATGACGTGAAGAACCCCGAGCTCAAAGCATTCTTCGTCCAGCGCGCTGGCGAATGCGCCAACGCTGCAGGCGAGTTGCAGAGTGAAGTGCGTCGCCTGGGTGGCGACCCGGAAACCTCTACCAGCATCAGCGGTGACCTGCACCGTGGCTGGGTGAACCTGAAGTCGATGGTCACCGGCAAGGATGAAGAAGCGGTGCTCAACGAAGTGGAGCGCGGCGAGGATCATGCCCTCAAGGCCTACAAGGAAGCGCGCGAGAAATTGGTCAAACTGGGCCGTTCGGTCAGTGACCCTAGCTACGCCGTGGTCGAGAAACAGCTACAAGGCGTCCAGCGCAACCATGACCAGGTAAAAGCACTGCGCAACGCCGCCCGCGCCCGCTCCTAATCTGCGGGCATCTCTACCCGGTTGCGGCCGTTGGCCTTGGCCCGGTAGAGCGCCTCGTCCGCGGCACTCAGCACGGTCGCAAGATCCTGCTTAGTGCCGGGGATGTAGACGCTGATGCCGATGCTCACCGTGACCGAATGGGCATCATCGGCAAACGGGGCCAAGGCCTCGACGCTCGCCCGGATGCGTTCAGCCAGCAGCTGTGCTCCCGCCAGCTCCGTCTCCGGCAAGATCACCTGAAACTCTTCCCCGCCGTAGCGTGCCGCCAGGTCGGCCGGGCGACGTATGCATTGCTCGATGGCCTTGGCCACCTCACGTAGGGCATGGTCACCGCCCGCGTGGCCATGGCGCTGGTTGAATGCCTTGAAGTGATCCACATCCACCATCAGCACCGCCAACGGTTTGCGGTTACGTTGCGCACGCGCCCATTCCAGCCGCAGTACTTGGTCGAGCCGACGGCGGTTGGCCAGCCCGGTGAGGCTGTCGGTTGCGGCGAGTGTCGCCAGCCCCTGTTCGGCTTCGTGTCGGCGGCGCAACTCGCGGCCCAGCAGCAAGGTCAGCCAAAGGATACCGATGCACAGCAGCCCGGTGGCCACGCTGACGACCATTGCGGTACGCCGCCACGATTGGAATACCTCATCGGCGGAATGCACCACCAGCACGATCAGCGGCAGGTCGGCGACCCGGGCGAAGGTAAACATGCGCTGGCTGCCGCTAATGCTTGAACGGGCGCTGAAGCTGCCGCTGCGCTCACCGAGGATGCGCTTGAAATTCGGCCGGTCGGCAAAACTGGTGCCGATCAGCGGGTCCCGTTCGCGGTAAGGTTGGCGGGCGAGCAGTTGGCCATCCGCGTTGAGTAGGTTGATGCTGCTGTCAGCGCCGATATCAAGGCGTTGGAACAGTTCGCTGAAATAGGACAGGCGCAAGGCACCGGCGGCCAGCCCGTCAAAGCTGCCATCCGGGGCGGAAATGCGCCGGCTGAAGCTGATGCACCAGTCGAGGTCGCCGAGCCGTGCCTTGAACGGCGGGCTGATGAACAGCCCCAGGTCGGGGTGGCTGCGATGCGCGCGAAAGTCCACGGTATCGGCGAAATTGGCCTGGCGCGGTGTCACGCTGGTGGAATCGCCCACCACATTGCCATTGGCATCCAGCCACAGAATGTCGCCACGCACCGGGGCGGCAAATGTCTGGTTGAAGAGGATTTGCTGGCGCAGTTTCGGCGCCACCTGCAGCAGTTCGGGGTGCTGCACCGCCCAGATCAGCCCGCGCAGGGATTGGTCATAGAGCTCGACGTTGCGCAGGATATCGCTTTCGATCAGCTGGACGATGTTGTTGGAGGCGCGGATGGCCGACTGCTCGACACTGTCGCGCTCACGCCCCAGCAAGTAGCTGACGATGGCCACGATAGCGAGCACGGCAAGGCAGCTGCCCAGGTTGAGGATCAGCTCGGGGTGCGACCTGTAGAGTGCGAGACGCGGTAATCGAGTGGGCATGCGCGCTACTGCTGAGGCAGGGCCATTTGCGGCGGGCGACATTCTAGGGAAGCGGGGATTGTCGGACAAGATTTGTCCGACGGAATCGTGTGGGCGTTTGCTCTACTTGTGGGAGCGGGCTTGTCCCGCGGAGCAAGCGGCGCGCTGCATGGCACCGGTTTTGCCGGTGTTAGCGGGGCAAGCCCGCTCCCACAGACCCCGTTCTCAGGTCAGAAGATGTTCAACGGATAATCGACGATCACCCGCAGTTCGTCGTTGTCGCTGTTGTCGTCAATGGAGGCATAGCCCTGGCTGCCACGGTGGGTGGCGTAGCGCACCAGCACCGACAGGTCCTTGAGGTCGCCTTCCTGGAACACGTACTTCACGTCCAGGTCACGCTCCCAGTGGGTGGCGTTCTTGCCGTCGGCGCGGTAGTAGTCGTAGTGGGTGTTGTTCTGGTCGGCCTTGCTCAGGTCGGCTTCACCGCGCGAGTACGACACGGTGGTGCTCAGGCCTGGCACGCCGACGCCGGCGAAGTCGTACGCATACTGCAGCTTCCACGAGCGCTCGTTGGGCGCGTTGAAGTCCGAGTACATGCGCGAGTTGTCCAGGTACACGCTGTCGCCCAGGTTGATGTAGTCGAACGGCGTGTCGCCATTGACCCGCTGATAGGCGGCGGTGACGCTGTGGTAACCGGCGTTGACCGTGAAGTGCAGGCTGTAGGTGTTGTTGTCGATCTTGCCCAGCAGCGCCTGGCCGGTGTCCTGGGTGTGGTAGAAGTGCACGCCCGGGTTGAGGCTGACCAGGTCGTTGACCACGTAGGTGTAGTCGAAGTCAGCGTAGTACTGGTTCCAGATGTCCTTCAGTTCGGCGGCATAGAGGTTGGCGGTGATGTTCTCGGTACCGCTCCACGACGCGCCCGCCCAGTTCAGGTGCTTGCTCTTGTCGTGTTCATCCAGCGAGCCGTAGTAGGTGTCGATGCGGCGGTGGCCGCTCTGGTTGTACGGTTTGGTGAAGCTCACCTGGCCGCCTTCGAGCAGCAAGCCATCGATGCTGGTGTTGGTCAGGCTCACGCCGCGGAAGGTCTGCGGCAGCATGCGGGTTTCGCCGCCGGCGATCACCGGGTTGGTGAGGAACAGGTCACCGGCCTTGAGCTCAGTGTCGAACGCCTTCAGCTTCACCGCAGCGCCCGCAGTGGAGAACGAATGCGGGGCAGCGCCCAGCTCACCGTCGTCCTTCACATGCTCGGGCAGGATGCTGGTGCCGGCGTAACCTCCACCGCCGTCGAGCTTGAGGCCCAGCATCGCGTGGGCGTCGAGGCCAAAGCCAACCACGCCTGGCGTGTAGCCGGACTCGAAACGGGCGACCGCACCCTGGCCCCACTCGCGCTTGTCGCGCACGCCAGTGTTGAGGTTGTTGCGGTTGAAATAGGCATTGCGCAAATTCAGGTTGAACGACGAACCCTCGATGAAGCCATCAGCCTTGTCTTCATCTGCCTGGGCGGCGAGGGGAATCGTTGCAGTCAATGCAATGAACAACGGGGTAAAACGAAACGCGGAAGGCACCGGTACTAGCTCCTTTGGTATGACGGTGGGGCAGTTTTTATTTTTGAATGTGCAGCTTTCTTATAGGGGACGTTACGGCTTGGCTGAGAGTTAACGCACATAAAAAAAGCCGCTGATCGGCAGCGGCTTTAAAAGGCTAACATATCGACACCGGTGGTGCCCATGGCGTAGCCGAGGGAAAACGGGAGCAGTAGCGGCGCGCGATCAGCTATCGGCATTGGCGGCGCTGGAAGCTTTCGAAGCAGTCTGTTCTGCGTCTTTGCCAGCATCAACCTTGTGCGCGATGGCCTCGCGGGCTTCCTGGTGAACAGCGGCAAGTTCTGCATTACGGGCAACGAAAGCTGGGGATTCTTCGGCCATGGCCAGGGGCGACAACAACAGGGAAGACAGAACGAAAACGCTGGCAATACCCATACTGTTGGACATGTTGAAACTACCTTCTTGCGGGGGCAAGTGCTAATGAGGACAGGGCTAAAGTTAGTCCCTTCACCGCGTGGGAAACAGCACCCGGCGCGATAAGCACTGTTGCGCAAAAGGTAACGATCGCAGGGAAAGCAATTAGACTTTTGCCGCTAACCCGCGTGCTTGAGCACTTGGCAGGCGAATGCCAAAGGTATTGGCACCGGCATCACTGCGCACAAAAACCTCCCCGCCATGCATCAACGCAATCGCCTTGACGATCGCCAGGCCCAGCCCGTGGTTGCCCCCACCACTGTTGCTGCGCGCCGCATCCACCCGGTAGAACCGCTCGAACAGCAGTGGCAGGTGCGCATCATCGATCGCTGGCCCCGGGTTGCTCACGGCAATGCTGACCTGCTCTGGCCCGGCATCGATATGTACCCTGATCACCTGGTTCGGCGCGGTGTGCTGCACGGCATTGTTCAGCAGGTTGATCAGCGCCCGGCGCAGTTGGGCTTTTTCGATGGGGGCCTGGGCATCGCCGCTGACGCTGACGCTGACCTGGGCGTCTTCGAGGATGTAGTCGAGGTAGTCGAGGGTGGTCGCCACTTCTTCGGCCAGCGACGCCTGGGTCAGCGCAGTGGCCTTGCTGCCTTGGTCGGCGCTGGCGAGGAACAGCATGTCGTTGATGATGCTGCGCAGGCGCTCCAGTTCTTCCAGGTTCGACTGCAGCACTTCGAAGTAATGCTCGGCGCTGCGCCCCCGGGTCAGGGCAACTTGGGTCTGGCCGATCAGGTTGGTCAGCGGCGAACGCAGTTCGTGGGCGACGTCGGCGTTGAACGCCTCCAGCCGTGAATAGGCCTGGCTGACCCGGTCCAGCGCAGCATTGAAGGCGCCAGCGAACTGCGCCAGCTCCGGCGCCAGGTCGCCGGTCTGCAAGCGGCCGTTCAGGCGTGGTGGCGCCAGGGCCTGGGCTTCATTGGACAGCGCCAGCAGCGGGCGCAGGCCGATGCGCGCCACCCAGTAGCCGAGCACCGAGGCCAGCAGCACGCCGAGCACCGCCAGGCCGACGATGGCCACCAGCAGGCTGTGCTGCGCCTGCCAGAAGGTTTCGGTGTCGATGGCGATCAGAAAACGCAGGGGCGGGCGCTCGCCCAGCGCTGGCAACTCGCTGACCAGCACCTTGTACGGGTAGAGGTGGTCGGGCAGGCGCAGGTCGCGCATGCCCGGCGTACCTTCGGCAAAGGCGCGGACCAGCTCGCTGGGGTGGCCATACTCGAAGGCCGGGTTGCTGCCGACCACCCAGAAACGGATGCGCTTGTCTTCTTCACTGAGCAGGTTGAGCTTGTTGCTGACCTTGGCCCAGTGCTCGGCCGTGCCGAACCGGTTGAGGGTGGATTCGAGCACGCTGTAGCGCGCATCCAGCTCGGCCGCCGGCAGTAGGTCGAGGCTGCGGTCGACCTGGCGGTACAGCGCCGAGCCGATCAGCACGAATACACCCAGCGCTACCAGGATGAACAACGCCGACAGGCGCAGGGCGATGGAGTTAACCGGCACGGTTTTCCAGGACATAGCCCATGCCTCGAATCGTGTGCAGCAGCTTGTTGTCGAACGGCCCGTCGAGCTTGGCGCGCAGGCGCTTGATGGCCACTTCGACGACATTGGCGTCGCTGTCGAAGTTGATGTCCCAGACCAGCTCGGCGATGGCCGTCTTGGACAGGATTTCGCCCTGGCGCCGAGCCAGCACGCTGAGCAGCGAAAACTCCTTGGCGGTCAGCTCCAGGCGCTGGCCGGCGCGGCTGGCCTTGCGCGCCATCAGGTCGATCCACAGGTCGCCAACCTGCACCTGCAGCGGTTCGTGGCTGCTGCTGCGGCGGGTCAGGGCCTGCAGGCGGGCGACCAGTTCGAGGAAGGAGAACGGCTTGCCCAGGTAGTCGTCGGCGCCTTCGCGCAGGCCGTGGATGCGGTCTTCGACGCGCTCGCGGGCGGTGAGCATGATTACCGGCGTCTGCTTGCGCGCGCGCAGGGCGCGCAGCACGCCATAACCGTCCAGGCCCGGCAGCATCACATCGAGCACGATCACCGCGTAGTCGCCTTCCAGCGCCAGGTGCAGGCCGTCGATGCCGTCACGCGCGAGGTCGACGGTAAAGCCTTGCTCGCTCAGGCCGCGGTGCAGGTAGTCGGCGGTTTTCTCTTCGTCTTCGATGATCAGCACGCGCATGGTCGGGTCTCAGTGGGTACTTGGCGCCACCGCGGGGGCGGCCTGGCGGCGGTGGAACAGGCGCTCCAGGGCCAAGTATATGACCGGGGTGGTGAACAGCGTCAGGGCCTGGCTCACCAGCAGGCCGCCGACCACGGCGATGCCCAGCGGCTGGCGCAGTTCGGCACCGGCACCGAAGCCGAACATCAGCGGCACCGCGCCGAGCAACGCGGCCAGGGTGGTCATGATGATCGGGCGGAAGCGCACCAGGCACGCCTGGCGGATCGCCTGCTCGGGCGTCATGCCGTGGTGGCGCTGGGCTTCCAGGGCAAAGTCGATAAGCAGGATGCCGTTCTTCTTGACGATGCCGATCAGCAGCACCACGCCGATCAGCCCCATGATGCTGAAGTCCTGCCCGCTGCCCCACAGCAGAATGATCGCGCCGAGGCCTGCGGAGGGCAGGGTGGAGATGATGGTCAGCGGGTGGACCAAGCTCTCGTAGAGCACGCCGAGGATGATGTACACCGCCACCAGCGCGGCGAGGATCAGCCACGGCTGGCTCGACAGCGAGCTCTGGAACGCTTGCGCAGCGCCTTGGAAGTTACCGGCGATGGAGTCGGGCATGCCCAATTCGCGCTGGGTGCGTTCAAGGATCTGCACCGCATCGCCCAGGGCCACGCCGGGGGCCAGGTTGAACGACAGGTTGGCGGCCGGGAACAGCCCGTCATGGCTGATCGACAACGGCCCGGTGCTGGGCGCCGCGACATGCGCCAGGGCCGACAGCGGCACCATCTCGTTGGTCAGCGGCGAGCGCAGGTAGAAGAAGTTCAGGCTCTCGGCCTTGCCGCGCTGGTGGGCATCGAGTTCGAGGATGACCTTGTACTGGTTGGTCTCGGTCTGGAATTCGCTGATCTGCCGCTGGCCGAAGGCGTCGTACAGCGCCTGGTCGACATCGGTGGTGGTCAGGCCGAAGCGCGCTGCCGCCTGGCGGTCGATATCAATGCGGGTGACGCTGGCACCCAGTTGCAGGTCGTTGGAGAGGTCGCGCAACGCCGGGTTTTCACGCAGGCGGTCGGTCAGGCGCTGGGTCCACAGGTTGAGCGCGACACCGTCGTTGCTCTTGAGCACGTATTGGTACTGGGTGCGTGATGGCCCGGAACTGAGGTTGATGTCCTGGCCGGCGCGCATGTACAGCACGATGCCCGGCACCTGGGCGAGCTTGGGGCGAAGCCGGTCGATCCACTCGCTGGCCGACACATCGCGCTCGCCGCGAGGTTTGAGCGAAATCCAGAAGCGGCCGTTGGCGATGGTCTGGTTGCTGCCGGTGACCCCCACCGAGTGCGAATAGGCACGCACTGCAGGGTCCTCGCCGATGATCTTCGCCAGCGCCAGGTGCTTTTCGATCATCGACGGATAGGAAACATCTGCAGCCGCCTCGGTGGTGCCGAGGATGAAGCCGGTGTCCTGCAGCGGGAAGAAGCCTTTGGGGATGCCGACGTAGCCGGCCACGGCCAGTGCCAGGGTAATGCCGAACACCCCGAGTGTGATGCGCCGGTGGGCCAGGGCGCGGTCCAGGCCTTTTTCATACCCGCGCAGCAGGCGCTGACCGAAACCGCCTGCGTGCTGACCGGCTGGGCGGCGCATGAACAGGGCCGAGAGGGTCGGGGCCAGGGTCAGCGACACCACCACCGAAATCAGGATGGTCGCGGTGGCGGTGAGGGCGAATTCCTTGAACAGTCGGCCGACCACGCCGCCCATGAACAGCAGCGGAATGAACGCGGCGATCAGCGAGAAGCTGATCGACACCACCGTGAAGCCGATCTCGCCAGCCCCCTTGAGCGCCGCGGTGCGGCTGTCGTCGCCGGCCTCCAGGTGGCGGTGGATGTTCTCCACCACGACGATCGCGTCATCTACCACGAAGCCGACGGCGATGACGATGGCCACCAGCGTCAGGTTGTTGAGGCTGAAGCCGAGCACGTACATCAGTGCACAGGTGGCGATCAGCGACACGCCCAGCACGCTGGACACGATGAAGGTCGCCGACCACTGGCGCAGGAACAGCGCCATCACCCCGATCACCAGCGCCACGGCGATCATCAGGGTCAGTTCCACTTCATGCAGTGAGGCACGGATGGTCTGGGTACGGTCCTGCAGCACCGACACCTCGACCGAGGCCGGCAGCATTTCCTGCAAGCGGGGCAGGGCGTCGAGCACCCGGTCCACGGTATCGACGATATTGGCGCCGGGCTGGCGGAAGATCACCAGGTTGAGCCCCGGCTGGTCGCCGGACCAGGCTTTCACATAGGCATTCTCGGCACCGTTGATGACTTTGGCCACGTCCTTCAGGTGCACCGGCGCGCCATTGCGGTAGCTGACAATCAGTTGCGCGTAGTCTTCGGGGTGAAACAGCTGGTCGTTGGCGGCGATGGTCGACACGCTGTGCTCGCCATACAGCGCGCCCTTGGCCAGGTTCAGGCTGGTCTGCTGGATGGCCAGGCGCACGTCGGCCAGCGTCAGGCCGATGGCCGCGAGTTTTTCCGGCTGTGCCTGCACCCGTATCGCCGGGCGCAGTTGCCCGGTGATGTTGATCAGGCCGACCCCGTCGATCTGGCTGAGCTGGCGTGCCAGCAGGGTTTCGGCGTAATCGCTGAGTTCGTTGCCGGGCATCTGCGCCGAGCTGACGGTGAGGATCACCACTGGGCTGTCGGCCGGGTTGACCTTGCGCCAGGTGGGCGGGCTGGGCAGGTCTTGCGGGAGACGCGCGGTGGCGGTGTTGATCGCCGCCTGCACTTCCTGGGCGGCGGTGTCGATGTTCTTGTCGAGGGTGAATTGCAGGATCAGCGTGGTCGAGCCCAGCGCGCTGCTGCTGGTCATCTGGGTCATGCCGGGGATGGCACTGAACTGCACCTCCAGCGGCGTGGCCACCGACGAGGCCATGGTTTCGGGGCTGGCGCCGGGCAGCTGGGCGGTCACCTGGATAGTCGGGAAGTCTGCCTCTGGCAGTGGCGCCACCGGCAGGCGCGGAAAGGCGATGGCGCCCAGCAGCACCAGGGCGAAAGTCAGCAGCAGGGTGGCGATAGGGTGGTCGATGCACCAGGCCGAGACGCCATTGCGGGTGTTCATGGCTGGTGCCTGCGGTCGGCCATCTCGGCCGGTGCCGGCGCGCCTGGGGTGATCTCGACTCGCGAACCGGGTTTCAGCCGCGACTGGCCGTCAAGCACCAGCTGGTCCCCGGCCTTGACCCCGGCGACGATGTTCAGCGTGCTGTCCTGATACAGCACCTTGACCGGCACGCTGGTGACCTTGTCGCCGTCGAGGCGGTAGACGAAGTGGCCATCGATGCTGCGTTGCACCACGGTGGGCGGCACCACCAGGGCGTTTTCGTCCATGGCCGTGCGCAGGCGCACGGTGACCAGCTGCCCCGGCCACAGGCGGCCGTCGTGGTTGTCGAATTCGGCCTTGACTCGCACCGTGCCGGTGTTGGCCGAGATCTGGTTGTCGATCAGCGCCAGGTGGCCTTCACCCAGCAGGTTGCGCTCGCCATCGGCGTCCATGTAGGCCTGCACCAGCGCCGGCGTCGGCGCTTTCAGCAGCCCTTGCAGGGTCGGCAGCATCTGTTGCGGCAGCGAGAACTCCACCGCGATCGGGTCGATCTGCGTCACGCTGAACAGGCCCTGGGTGTCGCTGGTGCGCACCAGGTTGCCGGGGTCGATGTTGCGGATACCGACGCGCCCGGTGACCGGTGAGCGGATCTGCGTGTAGGAGAGTTGCACCTGGGCGTTGGCGATGGCGGCCTGGTTGCCCTTGACCGTGGCCTGCAGCTGGTTGACCAGCGCCTGTTGCTGGTCGAGGGTCTGCTTGGACACGCCGTTATCGCTGCTGAGCAGGCGGTAGCGCTTGAGGTCGACACCGGCCACTTGGATTTGCGCCTGGCTCTGGCCAAGCTGGGCACGGGCCTGGTCGAGGCTGGCGCGGATGCTGCGGTCGTCGAGGGTGGCGAGCAGGTCGCCTTGCTTGACCCACTGGCCCTCCTTGACCAGCACCTGGGTCAGTATGCCTTCGACCTGTGGCCGCACTTCGACACTGTGCAGCGACAGCACCGAACCGATGGCACTGGCGAAGCGCGGCACGTCCTGCTGGGCGACGCTGACCACCCGCACCGGGATGGCGGCCTGGGCGCGGGCCGCGGGCGCCTCGTGGCGCTGGCCGTACCAGATGCCCAGGGCCACCAAGGCGAACAGTGCCAGGCCGGCAAGCAGGAGAGAGCGGGAAGGACGTCGCATCGGTGCGGGCACCTTGGCCAAGGGGGATGAGAAACGGTTGTCGGTACTCAAGCTTATAGCCCCCGAACCGGGTCGGCAGCGTGACCGCTGGCTGACAGCGCTGACAGTTTCGCGTTTGGCAGTACCGGCCCTATCGCCGGCTTGCCGGCGATAGCGCCCTAGAAGCCGATGAAGGCGTAGTAGACGGGCGTTTCGCTCGTCGTTTGCAGGCCGAGCCCCTGTAGGCTCACCGCGAGCCCATCATCCTGCACATGCAATGTCCACCGGCAACCCTCATCCGCCGGCACCTGCCCCAGTGCTCCGGCAAACGCCTCCATCTCCGGCAGATACGCCGTAAACCCATTCCCCTTCAACGCACTGGTAGTCATCCCCAACGCCTGGCAAACGGCAACCTTGGCCGCAATATCGTCCCGGTCAGCCTGGCGCGAAGCCTGCACCAGCGCGGCCAGCTGCGGGTCGACTGGCTGCGTGCCGTGAATCAGCTCAGGGCCTTGTTCCCACGCTTCAGGCGGGCAGTCCTTGTTCTGCGGGCGCAGCGGAATGTGCGGGTTGATCTCCACCGGGTAGATACGGCAGACCAGCGGCCGGGTCTCGTAGATGGTGCACAGGTCATTGGCGTCGAGGTTACGGCAGCGCCCGGGGTTGAACGCGGCAAAGGTCACCGAAACGCGCACTTCGCTGGCGCCGCAGGGCACCGGGTACGAGCGGCGCAGCACATGCTCGCGCTGGTCGGCCGGCATGCCAGGGCCATCCGCCACGAAGGCTTCGATCAGCACCACCACCTGGCCGCCGGAGGCTGCCCAGCGGCGCGACTCGGCCAGCGTCAGCGGTACATGGTGGCCGGTGCAGCACTTGCCGCAGCCGGTACAGGCAAAACGCAGGCTGTCGTTCACTTGGCGTCAGGGTTCCATTCGCTGACGAAGGCACGCTGGTGCTGGCGGTCGTACAGGCACAGCTCGGTGCCGGTACGTTGCTGCATGTGCTTTTGCGGGTACACCCCTTCGATGACCAGGGCGCTGAAGCCGACCTGGTCATCGAACTCCGCAGGTTTGCCGCGGGCGTGGGCATCCTTGAACTGGCTGGCGGCCAGGCAGGCCTTGAGCATCTGCTGGCGTTGTTCGTTCCAGGCCTGGCCGCTTGAGGCCATGGCAACACCGCTGAAGGCGGCGTAGGCAATCAGGAGGGAGCTGAGAAACTTCATACGCAATTCCGGGAAAGCATCCAACGGGCACCCATCATGCCCGAGTCAACCCCGGCAGCAAGCCAGGGCGTTTTCGCTGAATATAACAACACGGCCGTCAGCGCTCGGCAAACACCACGGTGCGAGCAGCCACCACCAGGCAATCGGTCAGCTCCGGCGAGGAGAACTTGGTGAGGATCGCGTTGGCCCCGGCGAGCCTGGCCTTCTCGGCGCTCATCGCGCTGTCCAGCGAGGTGTGCAGCAGCACATAGAGGTGCTGGAAGTCCGGCGTTTCGCGCAGGGTGCGGGTGAAGGCATACCCGTCCATCTCCGACATTTCGATGTCGGAGACGATGATATTGATTTCCTGCCCGGTGCCCTGCAGCTCCAGCAGCACGTTGATCGCATCCTTGGCACTGCGCGCGGTGTGGCAGTCGATGCCCAGGTTGCGCAGGGTGTGTACCGACTGCTGCAACGCCACCTGGCTGTCGTCGACCACCAGGATGTTGGCGGCGGCCAGCAGGCTGGCATCCTCTTCGTTCACTACACCCGTCGCAGGCTCGGGCGCGGCGGGGGCGATGGCGTGGATGACCTTCTCGATGTCCAGCACCTGCACCAGGGTGTTGTCGACCCGGGTCACGCCGGTGATGAACGAGCGGTTGCCCGAACCATAGGGTGGCGGCTTGATGTCGGTGCTCAGGCAATGGACGATGCGGCTTACCGCTTGCACATGCAGGCCCTGGCGCGAACGGCTGATCTCGGTGACGATCAGGCAGCCACCGTCGGGGTCGGCCAATGGACGCTCACCGATGGCGCGGGACAGGTCGATCACCGACAGCGGGTTGCCGCGCAGGGTCGCCACGCCTTTCACGTGCGGGTGCGACTCGGGCAGCTTGGTCAGCGGCGGGCAGGGGATGATCTCGCTGACCTTGAGCAGGTTGATTGCCATCAGCTTGCCGCTGCGCAGCGTGAACAGCAGCAGGGACAGCGAGTCCGCGCGGGCTTTTTGCGTGGCCATGGTGACCTTCGTGGGAAACAGGGGATGACAGGCTATCGGCCCAGGGTGGCTGGGCTTTAGGCAAAAAGTAGGGGCCGTGCGGCCCCTGATGGTTCAGAAGTTGTAGCGAACGCCGAGGTTCACGCCCCAAGGCTGTTCGATGTTGTTGCCCTTCATGTAATCGAAGCCGGCATTGACCTGCACCGTGTCGGTCACCTGCGCGGCCACACCTGCACCCAGTTCGATGCGGCTACCGGACAGGTCGTTGTCGAACCGGTTGCCGTTGACCTTCACCTGGTTGTTGCGGGCGAATTCATGGGCGGCGGCCACCTTCACATACGGCTGGACAAAGCCGCCTTTGTCGAGCGGGAACGTGCGGCCGACATGGCTGCCGACCTTGCCCAGCAGCGAATCGGCAGCGTCGGCGCTGGCGCGCATGCCGTTGTCCAGGTTGTAGCTGGCGCCATCGACCCACAGTGTGGACGCCTGGGCGTAAGGCTCGACGAACCAGCCATCGTCCAGCGTGATGTGCTTGCCCACCTCGACCGAGGCGCCGATGCCGTTGTTGCTGTACTCGCCCTTGGCCTTGCGGCCATCGCTCATGCGCACGTCCGATTTGTTCTGGAAGCGGTTAGCCTTGATCAGCGCGTCGATGTACAGGCCATCGTCAGCCAGCCAGGTGCTGTACACGCCGAGGTGGAAGCTGTCGACCTTGCCGCTGGTACCACCCGACAGGTCCAGGTCCGAGCGGCTGTAACCGCCCGTCACACCCACCAGCCACTGGCCGCTGTTCGACGGCAGGGGCGCGTCGGCACCAAAGGAGATGCCCTGTTGCACCTGGTCATAGGCAGCACCGGCACCGGCTGCCACCTTGTACTTGTTACCGTAGCTGCGCAGCCAGCCGCCACCCTGGGTGTTGCCGTTGCGCAGTTCGCCCATGCGCGAGCGCAGGGTGGTCGATTCGCCGTACCACACGGTGGGCGCGGCGCTGAACAGGCCGGTGACCGAACGCGTGCCTGGGGTGGTGGTGTCGCCCTTGCGCACCAGGAACCAGTCGTCGCCTTGCTGTTCCAGTTCGTAGGCGAAGGTGCCGAAGTCCACCTGGCCGCCGATCAGGCCGAACTGCGAGGTGCTGCCTTCACCGGTGTGCACCACTTGGTGGGCAGTGACAGCTGCGCTCGGGTCGGTGCCAGTGTTTTCTACCAGCAGCTGGTGGTTGCCGCTGGCTTGGCCGGTCACGTCGAGGAGGTCGCCTTGCTGGGTAGCAAGGTCGGTGCCGAGCATGAAGGTACCGTTGCCGGACAGCTCGCCCAGTTGCAGGCGGTTGAAGGTAGCGTTGCCGTCCGTGCCACGCAGGTTCACCGTGCCGCCGTTCAGGGCCAGGCTGCCCGCGGTGGAGTCGCCGGTCATGGTCCACAAGGAACTGCCGTCTATCGCCAGGCTGCTGGCGTTTGTAACGGTCCCGGTGAGGCTAGCCTGGTTGGCCAGTGCCAGGTTCAGGGTTGAACCTTGATGCACCATCACGTCGCCGTCGAGCTGGCTGGCGTTGACCGATACATTGGCGATGGCCCGGTCGTCCACTTCAAGAATCAGGCCGTTACCGCCGACCAGGGTGGAACCGTTGTTGATCTCGATGTTCACCGGGGTGTCCGCAGCATCATCGGTGATCACTTTGAGTGCAGTGCCTTGGCGGCCGGTGACCGACGACTGGTCGAGCACCAGGCTGGATGCCATCGGGCCATCGGCGCGATGGCTGGAGAAGACCATGACGCCGTTGGCATCGCCCGCGATCTGGCTGCCCTCACGGATTGTGGCCGTCCCGCCGGCAACCATTACCCCGACGCCGCCCGGGACCTCGTCCGCACCGGGGGCAGCAGTCAGCCCTTCGACACGGGTGTTGGCCAGGTCGATCACGCCACGGTTGGTAACATTGATACCGCGCCCGGTGCCCGATACGAAGCTGTTGCTGATGCTGGCGATTGGGGCTTGCTCTAGGCCTGTTAGGTTGATGCCGATAGAGAGCGCATTGGGGCGTGACGGGTCAGACGCTGCAATGATGCTACTGCTGTCGATGACGGCGTGGCTGTTGAACAGGGTAATGCCTGTGGTGCCCAGGGCGTTTAAAGCGGCGCCGCTCATGTTCACCTGCGCGGTGTGCGCCACGATGTGAGCCGTGGCCGCGCCAGGGTGGACATTGAGGGTTGCACCGGTGCCCAGGTTGTACCAGTTCACCGGGTCGCCTTGCCTGACATCGAGAGTCTGGCCGGGGGGGACGACCACTTGGGCGGATACGGCTGGCAAGGCGACCAGGGGTAACGTGGCCAGTGCCAGGTAAAAAGGAGCATGTTTGCGTTTCATGATCATCTCTCGACCAAGTGAAAGGGGTAGAGATTTCATAGGAAACGCGCACTGCTATATGTAGGATTTTCCTCAGTTGTCGTAGGAATAGCCTGATATAGCCAACCCCTGACCAGCCGCAGACCTACCAGGAATAGCGTATGCCGACGTTGGCACCCCACGGCTGCTCGATGTTCTTGCCATTGCTGTAGTCAAAATCGGCATGCACCTGCAGTGCGTCGGTCATCTGCACCGCGACACCGGCCCCCACCTCGCCACGCCCGCCGGAAAGGTCATCATGGAAAGTTGTCTCATTGATTTTAACTTTGTTGTTACGCGCGAACTCATGAACGGCCGCCACCTTCACATAGGGCTGCACGAAACCGCCGGCGGCGAGCGGGAAGGTGCGACCGACATGGGTACCCAACTTGCCCAGCAGTGAATTGGCTGTGTTGTTGCTGGCTTGCATGCCGTTGTCCAGCCCGTAGCGTTCACCCTGTACCCACAACGCCGCGACCTGGGCATAGGGCTCGATGAACCAGCCGTCCTCGAGCTGAATATGCCGGCCGGCTTCGACCGAGCCGCCGATACCGTAGTTGTCGTAGTCGCCAGTGGCTTTCTCGCCATCGTTCATGCGCACGTCCGCCTTGTTGGCAAAGCGGTTGGCCTTAAGCACCGCATCCAGGTAGTAACCGTTGTCGCTAAGCCAGGTGCTGTACACGCCGAGGTAGTAGCTGTTGACGCGGCCATTGCTGCCCAGGCGCATGTTGAGTTCCGATTCGCTATAGCCGCCCATGACGCCGATCAGCCACTGGCCATCCTGGGCGGGCAACGGCGTGTCCACGCCGAACGAAACGCCCTGCTGGGACTGCTGGTAGTCGACCTGGTGGGTGGCCGAGACCTGGTACTTGTTGCCGTAGGTGCGCGCCCACGCGCCACCCTGGCTACGGCCGCCACGCAGTTCGCCCATGCGGCTGCGCAGGGTACTCATTTCGCCATACCAGACGGTCGGGGCGGCGCTGAACACCGCGATGGCCGTGCGAGCGCTGGGCGAGATGATCGGTGGTTGAGTGCCGTCCTGCTTCTGCACCAGGTACCAGTCCGTGTCGCGCTGCTCAAGGCGATAGGAGAAGGTACCGACATCCACCAGGCCGTTGGCGTTGCGCAAGGCGAACTGCGCGCCACCGCCTTCGGTGTGCACCACCTGTTGCGCGTGGTCTTCCGCCACCGGGTCCACGCCGGTGTTCTGCACCAGCAGGCCATGATTACCTTCTGCCTGGCCTTCGATGTTCACCTGGTCGCTCAGGTGCCCGGCCAGGTCGGTGCCGAGCACAAAGGTGCCGCCCCCGGACAGGCTAGTGGCGGTCAGGGTGCGGAACGGGCCCTGGCCGGCGCGCAGGTCCACGGTGCCGCCTTCGAGCGTAAGCGCCCCCACGTTCGAGCTGTTGGTCATGGCGAAAGTGGACGTGGCACCGATGTGCGTGCTGGCCGCGTCGTTCACCGAGCCGGTGAGGGTCGAGGCATTGTTCAGCGTCACCACTGGCCCGCTGCCAGGCGTGGAATTTACATCGCCGGCCATCTGGCTCTGGTCGAGGCTCAGGCTGGCGGCGTTGTTCAACGAACCGATGAGGGCCGAAGCATTGTTCAGTGTCACCACTGTCCCGCTGCCAGGCGTGGAAGTCACATCGCCGTCCATTCGGCTCTGGTCAAGGCTGAGGCTGGCGATATCGTTCACCGAGCCGGTGAGGCTCGAGGTATTGTGCAGCGTCACCACCGTCGCGCTGCCAGGCGTGGAAATCACCTCGCCGGTCATCTGGCTCTGGTCGAGGCTGAGGCTGGCGACGTTATTCACCGAGCCGGTGAGGGCCGAGCCATTGTTCAGCGTCACCACCGTTGCGCTGCCAGGCGTGGAAACCACGTCGCCGCTCACTTGGCTGGCTTCGACACTGAGGCTGCCGAGGTTGTTGAGGTTGCCGGTGAACACCGAGCCCGCCGCGAGTGTCGCCGTGGCGGTAGAACCCATGGGCTCGTTGAGCGTGCCGTTGACGGTACTGGCGTTCATTGACAGGCTTCTGAGGTTGTCCAGCGTACCGGTCAGCGAGGCGCCCTGGACCATGGTCAGGTCGGCTATGGCCCCGGTCGCGGCCTGAATGTTGCCGGTCAGGGTACTGGCATCAATCGTGATCGACGCCTGCGCAACAGCCCCGGGGCGTTCGCCCGGCAGGCCGACCTCGACCAGGGTCTGATTGGCTGCGGTAAGTGTCGAGCCGTTGCCGATGATGATCTCTGCCGCCATGGGCAGCGTGCCGATGTTGCTCACCACGATCGCACTGCCGGCCTGCGAAGTCAGATTGGAATGGTCCAGTACCAGGCGCGGCGCCGCACTTTCGGCGCTGTTGGAGAACAGCCCGGCGGCGCGGTTGCTGCCCGTGGCGGAGCTGTTGCGCAATATAGCTTCGCCGCCGGGCAGCGAGACCCCAAGGCCATTGCTGGCGGGGTTGGTGCCGAGGGCGCCGGTACCGGTCACCTGGGAATCGACGAGTGTGGCGCTGCTGCCATCGGAAACGTTAAGCCCCCGGCCTGTACCGGCAATCTGGCTATTGGTCACCAGGGCGGTCGAGCCCGGTGCCGCGCTCCCCCTGACCTTGACCACCGAAAGGCCGATATCGCGGGCCGAAGTGACCGTCGAATTGTTGATGGTGGCCTGGGTATCTACCAGGTTTACGCCTCGCTTGGTACCACCGGTGACTGTTGCGCCGTCGAGGCCGACGGTCGAGCCGGGTTGCGCGTCTATCCCCAGCGTTGCGCCGCCAGGTAACACGTACAACTGCGCCGCGTTAAGTACCCAGGCTTCGGCGGGGTCGCCTGGGTTCACGGTGGCACTGGTGCCCGACGGCAAGTTAGCGGCAAGTCCCTGTCCAATGAATGAGGCCAATAACACGCCTGAACGGACAGGAATCCATATAAGTTTCAAAGGGCGGCAGAGGGGCATCGGTTATTGCTCCTGAAGTTATTCTAAATAACGAGCGCTTGAACAAAGCGACAACCGCTCTACCCCTTTAACTATACGGACACTCACCGTCGGCGCACCTGGTAAAACTGCTAGGTTACAGCGATCGGCAATGGGCCTAGATTGAGTCGGTGGCGAAAAAGTGCATCGATCATTCGATGGCGGCGAGCAGCGAACCGTTAGCCGGACTGGCAACATCACGTTAACCTGCTCAAGAAGACTGGCTTATAAAGTTCCGAGGAACAGCCTAATGAATGCCCCAGTAAAGCCAATGCGAGTGTCGGGAGTGTTTGCACTTCCGGACTTTACCGTTCCGAACCGTGATGCAACGCGTTTCATTATTCCAATCCGGTTTCTGACCGCCCCGATTGACGTTGTAATTCCACGAAGCCCCAATTTTAATGATGGGGACGAAATTGAGATCTTGATGGATGGTGTTGCAGTGGGGGCTACTTACACTATTCCGAATATTACGGACCCCGACTATCGGGTGCCGATTGCCGTGGCTGATTTTCCTGCCAACGGCTTAGACCGGACTGTCATATTGAACTACCGGTATCGAGACACTTTCAACTTGACCGAGGAGGATACTGTTCTAAATCTTCCGGTGCGGTTCGACCGCCTGCGCCCGGGCGCCAACACGTTGGGCCCCATCGATCTCACGGAAGATCAACGGACCGGCATCACCGCAGCTGATTTCAATGGGAGTGGCGAATTGCCGCTGGCCATCACCCCATACCTGCGCATCGAGTTGGAAGACACTGTGCAGGTCTGGATCGGGCCCGATCGTGATAATCAGGCGACAGGTACCTGGCTTCCCGCCATGACCCCTGTTACCGACAAGGATAATGAAATCATTGTCAACGTCCCTCGTGCCGCCCTGGATGCACTGGGTGACGGTGAACGCTACTTCGCCTACAGAGTTTTCGATTGGGCCGGCAACGAGAGCGTCTGGGCTAACAGGGTTGGCACCACTGTTACCCTCCAGGGGCCTGCCTTGCTGGCGCCGGTGGTACCGGAGTTTGTCAATGATGGCCTGATCGTCTGGCCTGAGGCGAACCCGAATGTGGAGGTCGAGATCCCGGCCTATGCGAATGGGGCAGCTGCAGCGGGGGATGTGATCCAGCTGCGCTGGGGTGCGCAGGACTTGCCACCTTATACCCTGACCGCAGCAGACATCAGCAACAACCCGCTGACGACAATCCTCGTGCCATTGGCCATTGTCCAGCAGACCGGCAATGGCCAGGTTGTGGTCAACTACGAGATGCGGCGCACTAACCTGCCAGGCGCGCGTTCGCCCGATGCCAACGTCCAGGTCGACCTCAGCACCCCCGGCGGGATTGACCCGAACCCGGGCACGCCGGAGCATGAGAATCTCGTCGCTCCGAGCGTCCAATGTGGCGCCAGCCCGGTCAACAGCATCACGCCCCCGGATTTCGGCCTGGATGCCACGGCGACCATTCCCCGCGTTGGGGTCGATGGTACCGTGATCTGGGCAAATGGCGATGTGGTTCAAGTTCACTGGCAGTCGATTTCGAACCCGCAGATCGGCCCGGTCACCGTCACTGTTGGCAATGGCGCGGCAAATCTGCCTGTTCCGATTCCCTTTATCGGCGTCATTGATCAGACCCAAACCGGCGAGTTCGATGTCTGGTACACAGTGACTCGACAGCTGACCCCCACCCCGCCTCCGGTTATGCCAGCGGTAGGGGTCACGTCGATCTCGCCTATCCAGCGAGTGCGAGTGACCTCCCCCAATGCCTTGCCAGGTGGTGCCACCGGTCTCGCGATGGGGGTATTCCCACACGCCAATGCGAACAACATTATTGTCCCAAGGCTGATCAGCCCAGGCGTCTATGATCGCGATACTGTCTTCCGTATTCCGTTGGCAGGCGTCCCGAATGTCGCAGCGGGCGACACGCTCACTTACCGGTTTGTTGGTCACCGAGTCCCTGCGCGTCCACGACCACCCATTAGCCTTACGCCACCGAACCCGCTCGATCCAGAGATTCCAGAGTCTCTGGTGGAGACGCCGGCCGGTACCGCGATCACCCTGACGCCGCAGGATCTGTCTCTGGGCTATCACGAAGTGGCGTTGCCTTACCTGGACCTCACTGACTGGATCTGCTCTAACGGTGCAACGTTGAACTATAGCTTGACCAACAGTGCTGGCACCGTAGTCGCGCCGGCCCGGTATACCTTCTTCGCTGTGAACCCAGCGGGCCAGGCATGCCGCATTTGAAGGTTCCACTAGCAGGCGAGGTCATCAAACCCAACATCAGCAGGCGGACATCTGTTCGCCTGCAGGGATAACCTCTCGTTGCAAAAGGTTGCCCGGCCGGCTGTTGAGCGGCCGGGCAACCTGTTTGTATCGGCATGCCCCCCTAGCGTTCTCGCAGTGCTTCCCGGGCGCGGTTCAGCGGCTTGATCAGGTAGTCGAGAATGGTTTTTTCCCCCGTGCGGATATCCACCGTGGCCACCATCCCCGGCACGATCGCGAAATGCTTGCCGGCCTTGTTCTGCAAGCTGTCCTGTTCGGTGCGGATGAACACCCGGTAGTAGTAGATTTCCGGCTTCACCTCATCCTGCAAGGTATCTGGCGAAATCCCCACCACCTTGCCTTCCAGCCCGCCGTACACCGAATAGTCATAGGCACTGATCTTTACCTTGGCCGCCTGGTCGGGGTGGATGAAGGCGATGTCGCGCGGCGCAATACGCGTTTCCACTAGCAGCCGCTCGTCCATCGGCACGATCTTCATCACCTGCCCGCCGGGCTGCACCACGCCGCCCAGGGTGTTCACCTCGATGTCCTTGACGATCCCGCGTACCGGCGAGCGCAGGGTCAGGCGGGTGAGCGAGTCGCTGCGCCCACGCACCACCTCCGACAGGCTGTCGGCTTCGGCGCTGGCCTTGGCCAACTCTTCCCGCGCGCGGACCAGGTAGTCGGAGCGCGCTTCGTTCGCCTTGAGTTCCAGCTCCGAGCGCTGGCGGTTCAGCCGGATCACCTCGACCCGGCTAGAGGCGCCCATCTTGGCCAGGTTCTCGGTGATCTTCAGCTCGCTGCGCACCAGCCGCAGCGAGTCCTCGATGCCGGCCAAGGTCTGCTCCAGGCCGCGGCGGCGGGTCTGGTACAGCGCGGTTTCGGCATCGATCAGGTCCGCCGAGTTGCGCAGGCTGTCAGGGAACACCAACGGCTTGCCGGTGACCTCGGCGCGCAGGCGTGCCACGCTGGCCTTGGCAGCGCGGTACTTGGCTTCGCTTTCGCCGACGCTGGAGGCCGTCTTGGTGGGGTCGAGCTGGGCCAGCACCTGGCCGCGCTCGACCATGTCGCCTTCGGCCACGTTCATCTCGGCGACGATGCCGCCCTCGAATGATTGGATTACCTGTTCGCGCGAACTGGGGATGATCTTGCCGGTGCCGGTGGACACTTCGGTCACCTCGAACCAGGCCGCCCAACCCAGGAAGGCGGCCAGCATCAGCGCGCAGACGGTGATGACGCGGCCTGCGCGCAGCACCGCCTGGTCGTCCTGGCCGTCCAGGTAGGAGGCGGGGAGTTCATGGTTGCTCATGCCTGCGCTCCTTGCAGTTTGGCCAATGCGGCGTCGCGCTTGTCGTCGATGACGATGCGCCCGCCATCGAGCACGATGATCCGTTCCACGCGTTGCAGCACACTCAAGCGGTGGGTGGCGACCACCAGGGTGCGGCCCTGGCAGAAACGGTCGAGGTTATCCAGCAGCTTGCGTTCGGTCATATCGTCCAGCGACGCGGTGGGTTCGTCCAGCAGCAGCACCTGCGGCTGGCGCACCAGCAGGCGTGACAGCACCAGGGCCTGGCGCTGCCCGCCCGACAGGCCCTGGCCGCCTTCGAGGATCAGGTGGTCCATGCCTTTGGGCAGCCTGCGCACGAAGTCCAGGGCGCCGGTGGCAGCCAGGGCGGCCACCAGTTCCTGGTCGCTGGCCTGGCCGGCACCGAGGGTGAGGTTTTCCCGCAGGGTGCCGTGGAACAACCGCGCGTACTGCGGCAACAGGCCGACGTCACGGCGCAGGTCGGCCGGGTCGAGGTGGGCCAATGCGATGCCGTCCAGGGTCACCTCGCCCTGTGCCAGGTCCATGGCACCGCCCAGGGCCTGCAGCAGGGTCGACTTGCCGGCGCCGTTGCGCCCCAGCACGGCGATGCGTTCGCCAGGCTGGATGTCCAGCTGGCCGATGTTCAGCACCGGTGGCGCCTCGGGGTCGTAGCGGAAGTTAGCCTGGCGCAGCCTGTACTCGCCGCGGATGGCCGGCAGGTGCACACGGGCTTCGCCTTCGGGGTGGTCGACCGGTGACTGCATCAGCTTGTCCAGGCCTTGCAGCGCCACCTTGGCCTGCTGCCAGCGGGTCAGCACATGGGTCAGCTGGGCCAGCGGCGCCATCATCCGCGAGGACAGCATCGACGCCGCCACCAGGCTACCGGTGGTGAGGTCGCCAGCGATGACCATCGGCGCGCCAATGACGATGACCACGGCAAACACGGCGCCCTGCACGTTCTGGGTCCAGGTCACCAGGCCGTTGGTCAGGGTGCGCAGGTGCAGGTTGGTGTGCGCGCAGGCGGCGTTGTACTGGTTCCACTGGCGCTCGAAACGCGCCTCGGCCTGCAGCGCCTTGATCTCGTCCAGGCCCTGGATGCTTTCCACCAGCATGGCGTTGCGCAGCGATGACTCGCGCATCGAGGCATTGGCCAGGCGCGCCAGCCGGCGTTGCGCCAGCAAGCCGGGCAGCAGCATGGCCAATAGCGCCACCAGCGGAATGAACACCAGCACGCCACCGATCAGCCAGAACACGAACAGGAACAGCAGAAAGAACGGCAGGTCGGCCAGCGCCGTGGCGGTGCTGGAGGTGATCAGGTCGCGGATCGACTCCAGCTCGCGCAACTGCGAGATGAACGAACCGGTGGATTTCGGCCGCGCCGAGTTGCGCAGGCGCAGGGCATGGCCGTAGACCAGGTCCGACACGCGCAGGTCGGCGCGCTTGCCGAGCAGGTCGGTGACCTTCAGGCGCAGCAGGCGCATGCTGAAGTCGAACACCAGCGCCAGCACCACACCGCCGAACAGCACGTACAAGGTGGGCAAGGATTCGGCGGGGATCACCCGGTCATACACCTGCATCGAAAACAGCACCCCGGCCAGCGCCAGCACGTTGGCCACCAGGGAGGCGACCATCACCTGGCCGTAAGGGCGCAGGTCACGCAACACGATGCGGGCGAACCAGTGGCGGTCGTAGGGCGCGGTGTAGTCGTCGGTGCGTACGTCGCGCAGGGGCCGCGCCGGGCGCATCAGCGCGACGCGGTTGATGCGCCCTTCGAGGGCTTCGCGGGGCAGGCGCGAGGTCAGGCGCTGGTCGCCGGCGAACACCACGGCCAGCTCGTTTTCCTCGGTCACGGCCTCGACCACGGCCAGTTGGCCATCGTCGAGCTCCAGCACCAGTGGGGTACGCCATTGCTTCAGCGCCTTGGCGTCGAAGCGCACGAAGCGCAGCGCTAGGCCAGCCTGGCGCGCCATGTGGCGGAGGATTTCGTCCAGCGGGCGGGCATCTTCCACGGCGGCCAGGCGAATGCGCTGGGGCGAGACGTCCAGGCGGTAGTGGTGGGCGACCTGCAGCATCACCTCCAGCCACGGCCCCAGGTCCGGGCGATGGTCCGCTGCCTGTTCGGGGTTGTGCTGCTGACCGGCCTGGGCCAGGTTGACGGTATCGTTCATGGCTCGATTTCCACCCCTTGCAGGTTGCGCCCTTCAAGGCCGAAGGCCATGCGCAGGGCGCCGGTGTTGTACAGGCAGTCGACATCCAGGCGCAGCAGGTCGGATTGCGTGCCGGCGAGCTCGAAACGTGACTGATAGATTTCCTGCTCGGCGTTGAGCAGGTCGAGCAGGGGCCGCGTGCCCAGGTCCAGGTACTGCCGGCCATACAGCTCGCGGGCCTCTTTGATGCTGGCTTGGCGCGCCTCCAGCGAACTGAGCCGGCGGCCCAGCCCCGAGGTTTGCGCCATGGCTTCGGCCAGGCCGCGGCGGGCCTGCAGGCGGGCGGCGTCTTCGGCGGAGTCGGCGGCGGTCAGGGCATGGCCGGCGGCGCGGCTGCGGGCACTGATGGCGCCGCCCTGGTAGATGGGCACTTCGAGGTTCAGGTAGATCCCGGCCTGGGTGCGGTCGATGCGGTTGTTGTCGCGGTTGTAGTCGTCGTCCAGGTAATGGTTGACCTGCGGCTGCAGCGACAGCGTCGGGTAGGCCTCGGCCTTGGCCTGCGCAAGCTCGGCCTTGGACTGCGCGCGCAGGGCCAAGGCCATGAGAACGGCGGGCAGGCGGTCGTCGCCCGTTGCCGGGCGCTTGCAGGCCCGGTTCAGCTCGGGCGGTGTTTCTTCGGCCAACGCCGGGGGCGATACACGGCCGAGCAGGGCGGCGAGGATCGAGCGCCAGCGCTCGTACTGCGCCTGGTATTCCTCAAGCGTTGCGCGTGCGCCCTCCACGCGGGACTCGGCCTGGACCACATCGGAGCGGGTGCTGGCGCCCATGTCGCTGCGCTGGCGGGCCATGCCGGCAATATCGCCGACGCCGCGAATCTGGTCGCGGGCAATGACCATGAGCTGCTCGTAGCGGCGGGTTTCGATCCAGGCGTAGGCGGTATCGCGGGCCAGGTCGTCGACCACCAGCAGGATGTTGGCCTGGGCCCGGGCAGCGGCCGCGTGGGCCGCATCGACGGCGCTGTCGACCTTGCCGAAGTCATAGAGCATCTGCTTGAGCGACAGGTTCAACGCTTGGCTGCTGCGGTCGCCGCCGTAGCCGGTGTCATAGCCGGTGCGGATACCGCCGGAAATCTGCGGGTAGTAACCGGCGCGGGCAACGTTGATGCCCTCGCCTTGCTTGTACAGGTTGCCGATGGCTTCGGCGATGCTCGGGTGCCACTGCGCGGCCGCCACCACTGCCTCGCCCAGCCCCAGCCGGTCGCCATTGCTGGCGGCCTGGCCGGAAGGCGGGCGGGCGGGGATGGCATCGGGGGCGTCACGTAACAGTGACGGCCCGATGCTGCGCAGCTTGGGGTCTATGTCATCGGCTGCCTGAACAGCCGGGTGGAGGTTGAGCACCAGGAGCCCGAAGGCGCCCAGCAACAGCGGTGACAGCGGACTGCTTCGCTTCACAGAGTTCCCTTACTGCTGATCGTCCTTGCCGCCGGGCATGGTGCCCGGCGGGTTACTGCGGCCTCAGACGACATGGATGCCGTTTTGTACCCACAAGTGGTGGCTCGGATCCTCCTGGGCCGTGTATTGGTTATAGTCGATGCCGTCGGCGGTTTGGTTGCCGGTCAGGGTCCAGGTGTCGGTCATGTGCACCGAATCCTTGTCATCACCCTTGATCAACAAGGTGTTGTTGCTGGTTTCGGTGATGGCCACCACGTCGGCGAGGTTGAGCGTCAGCGCCACTGCGCTGGTGTCGTTGAGGTCGATGATCTCGATGTCTTGGACACGCCCGACCAGGTTGCCGAGGTCGATGCTGGCATCGCCGCCGCCCCACAGCAGGGTGTCGGTGCCGGCGCCACCGTCGACGCTGGCGAAGTGCTGGTCGACCACCACCAGGGTGTCGTCGCCGGCTCCGCCCTGCAGGGTGATGTGGCCACCCTGGCTGCCGTCGAGGTGGTCGTTGCCGTCGGTGCCGGCGATCACCTCGCTGGAAGCGGCTGCCGCCGCCAGGGTCACGCTTTCGTCGCCGGTATCGGCCGCCAGCGCGGAGAACGTGGTCAGGCCCGCGGCATTGTCCAGGTTGATGGTCAGCGTGGCGGTGTCGGTAGTACCGTTAGGGTGGGTCAGTTCGTAGGTGAAGGTGTCATGCTGGCCGATCACCGCCGAGGTCAGCCCGCTGTTGAGGGTATAGGTGTAGCTACCGTCGGCGTGCACCAGCAAGGTCCCGTACTGGCCAGCCACGCTGACCCCGTTGTAGCCGGGGATGGTGTAGATGTTGGCGGCCGTCAGCACGCTCAGTACGGTCAGCGCAGAGCCCAGGTTGTCGGCGCCGGTGGCGTCGGTGATCAGGTTGCCGCTGACCGCGGAGTAGCTGCTGACCACGAACTCGGTGAGGTGCGTGGTGGTGGCGTTGAGGCTGGTGGTGATCGAGCTCAGCAGCCCAATGCCACTGGAGTTGACGCGCACCTGGTAACTGCCGGCACCCTGGCCTGTGAAGGTGTAGCCTGCGCCACCGCCCAGCAGGGTCAGCAGCGAGCTACCCGGCACCGATTGCACCAGGACGTACTGGCCGGAGCTGGTGTTGAGCTTGTACAAGCCGATGGTGGTGCTGCCGAGCAGGGTCAGCAGGTTGGTCGAGTTGACCACCACCTGCAGGTCGGCGCTGGTGTTGGCGGCCACGGTGGTGGTGTAGATGGCCTGGCGTGCGCCGATCACGGGCAGGCTGAGCGTGCCCAGGGTGGTGCTGCTGGTGTCGACCCGGTTGGCCAGGGTGATGTTGGTGCTGTCGATGTCGTTGACCGCATCCACCACCGTGGCCGGCGCGCTGAGGTTGCTGTTGCTCCAGGTCTCCGTGGCTTGCGGGCTGTCGATGCGCACATACAGGTTGGCGGCGTCGGTCAGGCCGTTCGGGTGCACCAGCTGGTAGCTGAACACGTCCACCTTGCCCACGCTGGAGGGGCTGCCGTTAGGCGTGTAGGTGTAGCTGCCGTCGGCGTTGATCACCAGCGTGCCGTACTGGCCCTGTACCGTGGTGCCGGCGCCTGCGGCCACATAGCTGCCGTTCTTCAGCACCTGCAGCACGGCGCCGCTGTCGGGGCCGCGCGAGTCGCTGGTGCCGTCGGTGCCCGGGTCGGTGATGACGTTGCCGGTGGTGGCCGTGCCGGTGCCGGTGAACTGGGTCAGGCTGGTGGCTTCGATGTCCAGCGTGGTGGTGACCTGGGTCACCAGGCCGATACCGCCACTGGCCACGGTCAGGCGATAGTCACCGGCCTGCAGCTTGCCGATGTCCACTTGCAGGCCCAGCGGCAGCACGATCAGGTCGAGCAGGCCTTGGGTATTACCGGTGGCAATGGTCACCCAGGCGCCGCTGGCGTTCTTCACCTGCAGGGTAAAGCTGGAGTTATTGAGCAACGCCAACACGCTGTTGGTGGTCAGGGTGAGGGTCGGGTCCACCGTGGTGCCGGCGGCGACTGTCCAGGTGTAGGTCTTGCTGAAGCCTGACAACAGGGTGGTGAAACTGTCGGTGTAGGTTTGCGTGGCGGTCACCGGCGCCAGGTTGACGGTGGCGGTGGCCAGGTTGTCGCTGGCGATCACCGGGGCGTTGGCATCGACGTCGGGCGCTGTGATGTTGACGTTGCCGGAGACGTTGTTGCGGGGGTCGGTGAGGGTCACCGACAGTGTCTGGCCGTTGTCCTGGGCAGGGCTCAGGGTCACGCTGAAGGTGCCGTTGGGCTGTACCGTGGCGGTTTGCACCAGGCCGCCGGAGCTGCGCACGGTGACGGTGGCACCGGCTTCACCGGTGCCGGTGAGCGTGCTGCCATCGGCGCTGATCACCAGGTTGCTGGCGGCGGCAGGTGGGGTGATGTCCGGTGCGGTCAGGGCGGTGCCGGCCGAGGTGTTGCCGGCGGCATCGGTCTGGGTGACGGTCAGGGCCTGGTTATCCACCTGCGCCGCGGCCAGGCTGACCACGAACTGGCCGTTAACGCCAACCGTGGCGGTGCCGAGCACGGTGCCCGCGCTGTTACGCACGGTCACCGTGCTGCCAACCTGGCCGGAGCCGCTGACCGAGGTGCCGTTGCTGTTGATCGCCGCAACCGGTGCGGCGGGTGGCGTGGTGTCGGGTGCGGTGATGCCGGTGCTGCCGGACAGGTTGCCGCCGCCGTCGGTCTGGCGCACGACCAGGGACTGGCCGTCGTTCTGCGGGGTGGTCAAGGTGACGCTGAATGTGCCGTCGGCCTGGACGATGGCGGTGCCAACCTGGCCACTGGGGCCCTGCACGGCCACGGTCGCGCCCGGCTCGCCGTTACCGGTGAGCACGGTGCCCGCGCCATTGATCGCCAGGTTGGTTGGGGCCAGCGGGGCCTGGGTGTCCGGCGCGGTGTAGCTGGTGGTACCGGACACGTTCAGCGCGGCATCGGCCTGGCTGAGGTTGAGCACCTGGCCATTGAGCTGGGCGCTGCTGAGGTTGATGCTGAAGTTACCTGCGCCGTTGACCAGGCCGCTGCCGAGCACGTTGCCGCCGGCATCGCGCACGGTCACCGTGGCCCCGGCCTCGCCAGTGCCACTGAGCACCAGGCCGTTGGCCGACAGCGCGGTGACCACCGGGTTGGCCGGTGGGGTGGTGTCGACCGCAGTGACGAACACCGGCTGCGACTCGCCACCCAGCAGCGAAACTGCCGTCACCGACAGGTGTTCGCCGTTGAGCTGCGGGGTGCTCAAGGTGATGCTGAAGCCGCCATTGCCGATGTTGGCCGAGCCGCTGCCAATCAGGTTGCCGGCAGCGTCGTAGACGCGGATCGACGCGCCGGTGGCGGCGGTACCCGTGAGGGTCAGGCCGTTGGCGGCCAGCGCCACGTTGACAGGGGGCTCCGGTGGGGGCACCAGTGGCGTGACATAGGTCGCCGCCGCCGAGGTATTGCTGGCCGCATCGGTCTGGGTGATGGCCAGGGAAGCCGCAGAGCCGGCTGCCGGCACCAGGTTGATGGAGAAGTTGCCGCCGCTGTCGACCTGGCCGGTGCCGATGACCGTGTTGTTCAGGCTGACGGTCACCGTTGCCCCAGGCTCACCCCGCCCGGTGAGAATGTCGTAGGTGTTGTTGACGGCCAGGTTGGTGACGATCCCGGGAGGGGCGGTGTCGAGGGTCTGGTATTGGGCCGGCGTCGAGGTGTTGCCGGCGGCGTCGGTGGCGATCACCGTCAGCAGCTGGCCGTTGTTCTGCGCCGAATCCAGGGTCACAGTGAAATTGCCGCCTGCCGGCACCGTGACGGTACCCACCTCGGTGCCGGACGGGTCGCGCACGCTGATGACGCTGCCCACTTCACCGGTGCCGCTGAGCAGCGTGCCGTTGCCGGTCAGGGTGAGGTTGGCAGGCTGCGCAGGGGGCGTGAGGTCGGATGCGGTCAGTTGCAGCGGCGCCGACGGGTTGCCGGTGGCGTCCTGGGCGATGACGGTCAGTACTTGGCCGTTGATCTGCGGGGTGTTCAGGTTGAGTACGAAAGTGCCGTCTAGGTCGATCGTGCCCTGGCCGACCAGGTTGCCCTGGCTGTCCATCACCGTAACGCGCGCGCCGGCCTCACCGACGCCGCTGATCTGGGTACCGCTGCCGTTGAGATTGGCCGTCACCAGGGCAGGTGGCGTGATGTCGACGGCGACGAACGTGCTGACCGGCGATACGTTGCCACTGGCGTCTGCCAGGGTGACGTGCAGGGCCTGGCCATTGAGTTGCGGCGAGAGCAGGTTGACCACGAAGGTGCCGTTGGCGGCGACCGTGGCGGTACCGATTTCCAGGGTGCCGACGACCACGCGTACGGTGGTGCCGGCCTCGCCGGTGCCGGTGAGCTGGGTGCCGGCCGCATTGAGGTGCAGCTCGGCCGCCGCCGCAGGCGGGGTCAGGTCCGGTGCGTTGACCGTGACTGGCGCACTGATGTTGCCGGGTGGGTCGGCCTGCTGGACAGCCAGCACTTGCTGGTTGATCTGGGGGGGTGAGAGCTCGACGCGGAAGCTGCCGTCGGCCAGTACCTGGGTGGTGCCGAGCACATCGCCATTGGCATTGGTCACGGTGACCGTCGCGCCCACTTCGCCGCGGCCGGTGATCGCGCTGCCATCGCTGCTGATGCCCACATTGGTGAGGATGGCCGGTGGTGTGAAGTCAGGCGTTTGCAGGTTGGCCACCGCCGACACGTTGCCGGCCACGTCGGCCTGGGTGAGGCTGAGCACTTCGGCGTTGCCCAGCGCCGGGTTGAGGGTGACGGTGAAGTGGCCGCTGGCATCCACCAGCGCCGTGCCGATTTCGTCGCCGGCGGCATTGGTGACGGTCACGGTGGCGCCCGCTTCGCCGCGCCCGGTGAGGGTCACGCCGTCGCTGGAGATCGCCAGTTCGGTCAGCACGGCCGGTGGTGTGGTGTCTGCTGCGGTGATGGCGCTGGGGTTCGACTGGTTGCCAGCGGCATCAGTCAGTACCACCTGCACCTGCTGGCCGTTGGCCTGAGGGGCGTTGAGGCTGACCTGGAAGGTGCCGTCGCCACGCACTACCGCCGTACCCAGTACGGTGCCATCAGCGGCAAGCACTTTCACGTTGCTGCCCGCCTCGCCGGTACCGTTGAGCAGGCTACCGCCGCCGGCGAAGGCGAGGTTGCCGGCGGCATCGGGGGCGACGCGGTCGGGCGCGGTCAGGGTGGCACTGTTCGATTCGTTGCCGGCGGCGTCGGTCTGCTGCGCGCTCAGTTGTTCACCATTGATCTGCGCGCTGCTCAGGCCAATGCTGAAGTTGCCGTTGGCATCCACCACGCCGGTGCCGAGGTCGGCACCGCCTTGGCCGGTCACGGTAACAGTAGCACCCGGCTCGCCACGGCCGCTCAGGGTCAGGCCGTCGTTGCTCAGCACGAGGTTGGTCAGCGGTTGTGGCGCGGTGGTGTCCGGCGCCTGCAAGGTGGCCGGCAGCGAGGCGGTGCCGTCGGTGCCCACGGCACTGACATGCAGCACCTCACCGTTGGCCTGGGCGCTGCCGAGGTTGACCGTGAAATTGCCGTCATTGCCAACCGGCGCAGTGCCCAGCAGCGCACCGTTAGGGCCGTAGACATTCACGGTAGTGCCTGGGGCAGCGGTACCGGTGACCACCAGGCCGTTGGCCGACAACGCCAGGTTGTCAGGGGCATCCGGTGCCAGGTTGCCCGGCGCGGTCACGTTCTGCGCTGGCGAGACGTTCTGCGCAGCGTCTGCCTGGGTCACGCTAAGGCTTTCTCCGGCGCTCGCCGCAGGGCTCAGGGTGACCGTGAAGTTACCGTCAGTGCCGACTGTGGCGCTGCCAAGCGAGGTGCCGTCCGCTGCGCGCACGGTGACCGTGGCGCCCGCTTCACCGGTACCTGTCAGGGTGGCGCCATTGGCGGCGACGGCCAGGTTGGCGACAGCCGCCGGCGGTGTGGTATCGGCTGCCGTGTAGGGCGCGGCAGGTGACACGTTGCCGGCCGCATCGGTGGCGGTCACCTGCAAGGACTGGCCGTTGGTCTGGGCGCTGCTCAGGGTGACCTGGAAGGTGCCATTGCTGTTGGCCACGGCGGTGCCCAGTACATTGCCCGCGGCATCGCGCACGGTGACCGTGCTGCCGGCTTCGGCACTGCCGCTCAGTTGCAGACCGGTACCGGCCAGGGCCAGGGCGGTCGGCGCCGCCGGTGGGGTGAGGTCGGGCGCGGTGACGGCGACGGCGGTGGAGGTGTTGTTGCCGGCGTCGGTCTGGGTCACGCTCAGGTGCTGGGCATTGAGCTGGGCCGTGTTGAGGGTCAGGGTGAAGCTGCCGTTGGCTGCCACCAGCCCGGTGCCGATGATGGTGCCATCGGCGCCGCGCACGGTCACGCTGGCACCGGCTTCGCCCAGGCCGGTGAGGGTCAGGCCGTTGTTGTTGAGCACGACGTTGGTCAGTGGCGCCGGTGGGGCCAGGTCCGGGGTGGTAAGGGTGACCGCTGGCGAGGTATTGCCCGCCGCATCCACCTGGCTCACGCCGAGCGCCTGGCCGGTCGCCTGTGGCGTATCGAAGGTCACGGTGAAGCGGCCATCGGCACCTACGGTAGTTGTGCCGACCACCGTGCCGGCGGCATTGCGCACCTGGACGGTCGCGCCCACTTCGCCACTGCCGGACAGCTGCTTGCCATCGGCGCTGAGCACCGGGTTGGCCACCGCTGCCGGTGGCGTGCGGTCTGGCGTGGCCAGGCTGGCGGGGCCGGAGACGTTGCCGGCGGCATCGCTGAGGGTAACCTGCAGCGGGCTGCCGGTGGTCTGTGCATTGGGCAGGGTGATCTGGAACTGGCCGTTCGGGTTGACCGTGCCGGTGGCCAGAATCGCGCCACTGGTATCGCGAATGGTCACAGTCGCACCCGCTTCGCCCAGGCCGCTGACCACGGTGGCTGCGCTGTTCAGGCTCAGGCCGGTGGCGGCATTGGGTGCCTGCAGGTCTGGCGCCAGCTGGGTCGCGGCAAGCGAGGTATTACCGGCTGCGTCGGCCTGGGTGACGGTGAGGTTCTGGCCGTTGGCCTGCGGCGGTGCCAGGCTGACGCTGAACAGCCCGTTGCTGCCGACGGTCGCGGTGCCGACCTCATTGCCTTGCCCATCGACCACGCGCACCGTCGCGCCGACCTCGCCGCGCCCGGTGAGGGTGCTGCCGCTCTGGTTGATGGCGAGGGTAGTGGGCGCATCCGGTGCGGTGGTGTCTTGTGCAACGAGGGTGGCCGGCACGGAAGGTTTGCCACCGGCCGAAAGCCGGGCGCTGACCTGCAGTGTCTGTGCGTTGAGCTGGGCGTCGCTGAAGAACACCCGGAAGATGCCGTCGCTGCCGACCGTGGCAGTGCCCAGCGTGGTGCCGCCGGAGGTCACGGTGATCAGCGAGCCGACGGTGCCCTGGCCGGTCAGCAGGAAACCGTCGGCACTGATGTTCAGGTCGGTCGGCGTTTCCACTTCGCTGCCGTCCGGGCCCGCCACGTTGATCGAAGTCTCGTTGTCGCCGCCGTCGCGGACCACTACCTGCACGTTGTCGCCACTGGCCAGCGGTGGGGTGACAGTGATCACGAAGGTGCCGTCCGGGCCGGCCGTGCCTGTGCCCAGTTCGGTGGTGCCATCGCGAATGATCACCGTGCTACCCGGTTCGGCGGTTCCGCCGATGGTGCCGCCATCCGGGCTGACGGTGACGTCGGTGGCGGGGGCGGGCGGGGTGGTATCCGGCGCGGTGACGCTGGACTCTGCTGTGGCATTGCCTGCGTTATCAGTGACCACCACAGTCACGGTTTCGCCGTTGGTCAGCGGTGGTGTCAACGGCACGCTGAATGTGCCGTCGCCATTCACCGGCAGGCTGATCACCGTGCCATCCGGTGTGGTCACCGATACCGAGCTTGCACCCGGTGCATTGCCGGTGACCGCGCTGCCGTCGGGGCTGACGGCCACATCGGTGGGCAGTGCCGGTGGCGTGAGGTCCGGTGCGGTGGCCTGCCCGGCGCTGGAGGGATTGCCAGCGGCATCAGTCAGGGTGACGTCGAGCACCTGGCCGTCCAGTTGCGCAGGGGCCAGCGATACGCTGAAAGTGCCTCCCACCGGCACCACTACGGTGCCCAGCAGGTCGCCGTTGGCATTGCGCACTTCAACGGTCGAGCCGACCTCACCGCTGCCTTGCAGCGTGGTGCCGTCGGCGCTTACCTGCAGGCCAGCCGGTGTGGCAGGGCCGGTGCTGTCGTCGGCGGTGAAGGGAGCCGACGGCGAGGCGTGGCCGGCGCCGTCGATCAGCACGACCGACAGCACCTCACCGTTGACCTGGGCCGGGCTAAGGGTAACGCTGAAGTTGCCGTCAGGCTGCACCACGGCATCACCCAGCAATTGCCCGTTGGCATCGCGGACTTCGACGGTGGTGCCGGGTTCGCCCTGGCCTGTGAGCACACTGCCGTCCGGGGTCAGCCCCAGGCCTTGCGCAGGCGCTGGTGCTTCGAGGTCGTTGGCGGTGACGGTGCCGGCGGTGGAGGCATTGCCAGCGGCGTCCGCCTGGGTGACGGACAGCGTCTGGCCATTAAGCTGTGGTGGGTCGATGGTCACGCGGAAGCTGCCATCAGCTTGCACCACGGCAGTCCCCAGTACGGCGCCAGCGGTGCCGGTGACTTGTACCTGGGCGCCGGGCTCGCCGGTGCCGGTCACTACCGTGCCATCGGCGGACAGGGTGAGGCCGCCCGGCGTACCGGGTGCCTGGCTGTCCGGCGCGGGCAGGTCGACCGCTGCCGAAACGTTGCCAGTGGGGTCGCGCTGCTCCACGGTCAATGCCTGGCCATTGGTTTGCGCTGGGCTCAGGGTGATCTCGAAGGTGCCGTTGCCGGCCACCACGGCGCTGCCCAGCACACTGCCGTCCGGGCCGCGCACGGTGACGGTGGCGCCTGCTTCGCCGGTACCGGTGACGGTGGTGCCGGTGGCATCGATGCTCGGCGTGCCGACCACTTGCGGTGGTGTGCTGTCGGGCGCGGTGAAGCCGACCGGGCCGGCGCTGTTGCCAAAGCTGTCGGTGGCCTCGACGGTCAGGCTTTCGCCATTGCGCTGGGGTTGGTTGAGGGTGACGTCGAAACGGCCGTCGGCGCCTACCGTGGCAAAACCGAGCACGGTGCCGTCGGCCGCACGCACGGTGACGGTCGAGCCGACCTGGCCCTGGCCGGTGAGGTGCAGGCCGGCGGTATCGATGGCCAACCCGGAAGGTTGCAGCGGGCCGTCCAGGTCGGGGGCGGTGAGCGTTGCTGTGGAGCTGTTGCCAGCAGCGTCACGCAACACCACGTCGATCTCCTGACCATCGGTCTGGGCCGGCGTGAGGGTGACGGTGAACACGCCATTCGGCCCGACCACGGCAGTGCCCAGCACGGTGCCTTCGGCATTGCTGACCTGCACGCTGGTGCCGGGCTCGCCGAGGCCAGTGAGGGTCACGCCATCGGCGCTGAGCTCCAGTTGGCTGGCTTCGTTCGGCGGGGTGATGTCCGGAGCGCCGATCTGGGTCGGCAACGAGCTGTTGCCGTCGGCGTCGATGGCCACCACATCGAGCAGCTCGCCGTTGGCCTGGGCAGGCGTGAGGCCGAGGGTGAAGGTGCCATCGTTGCCTACCTGCACACTGCCCAGCACATTGCCCTGGGCATCGCGCACTTCCACCAGGCTGCCCGCCGGTGCGGTGCCGCTGACGGACGAACCATCGGCAGCCACCACCAACCCGGCCGGGCTTTCCGGTACCGGCGTTTGCGGCACGATGAGGTTGAGGCCGACCGACGGGTTGCCCGCGGCATCGGTCTGCACCAGCACGATGGACTCGCCGGCGGTTACCGGCGCATCCAGTTCGACCCGGAAGGTGCCATTGGCGGCCACCGTACCGGTACCGATGACGGTACCGTTGGCATCGCGTATTTCAACTGTGGCCCCAGGTTCACCACGGCCGGCGATCTCCACGCTGCCAGCGCCTACCACGACATTGGAGATGATGCCCGGCGGGGTGATGTCCGGGGCGGTATAGCTCAGCGGCGCGGAGCTGTTGCCGGCGGCATCGATGACCCGGATGGCCAGCGCTTCGCCATTGGCCTGCAACGGGTCGAGGGTGAGGCTGAAACTGCCGTCGGGCGCCACAATGCCGCTGCCGATGAGGGCGCCGTTGGCGTCACGCACCTCTACCCGGGCGCCAGGTTCGGCGCTGCCGGCCAGGGTTTCGCCATCGGTCAGGGTAAGCCCGGTCGGTTGCCCGGGGGCTAGCAGATCGGGAGAGGTGAGTGGGCTCGGGGTGGAGATGTTGCCTGCGGCATCGGTGAGGGTCACTTGCAGGGACGAGCCGTCGACCACCGCTGCGTTCAGTTGCAGGGTGAAGCTGCCATCGGGCTGCACGGTACCGGTGCCGACAACCTGGCCCTGATCGTTCAGCACGTTAACGGTTGCGCCGGCTTCGCCACGGCCGGAAACGGTGCGGCCATCGGCGCTGATGACCAGGTCGCTGGCTGGCGCGGGTGGGGTGGTGTCGCCACCGCCGTCGATGTCCGGTGCCGTGATGTTGCCGGCCGTGGAGGCGTTGCCGGCGGCATCGGTGGCGGTGACCTGCAGTTGTTCGCCGTCGACCTGAGGTGGCGCGAGGGTGATGCTGAAGGCGCCGTTGGCGCCCACCACTGCACTGCCCAGCACGGTGATGCCATCGGCGGCGAGCACGCGCACGGTGCTGCCCGGTTCGGCGCGCCCGCTGACCACGCTGCCATCGGCGCTGACCGCGAGGTCGGCGGGGGTGGCGGGTGGCGTGATGTCGGGTGCGTTCACCTGGGCTGGCAGGGAGGACGCACCGCTGCTGTCTACGGCGGTCACGTCCAGCAACTCGCCATTGGCTTGCGCGGGGTTGAGCACCAGGGTGAAGGTGCCTTCGGCGCCGACCACCACACTGCCGATCAGCGAGCCGTTGGCGTCATGCACTTCGACGCGGCTGCCGACCGGGGCACTGCCGCTGATGCTGCTGCCGTCGGCGGCGATGGCCAGGTTGCTAGGGCTGTCGGGGGCAGGGGTCAGCGGTACCTCGAACTGCAGGGGCGGGGAGGCGTTGCCGGCAGGGTCGGTCTGCACCAGGTTCAGTTGCGCGCCGGGTTGCGCGGCCGGGTCGAGGTTGATGAGGAAGGTGCCATTGGCGGTGACCACGCCGCTACCGATCAGGTTGCCATTGGCATCGCGCACCTGGACGGTGGCGCCGGCTTCGCCACGGCCACTGAGCACCGCGCCGCCTGCGCCGACCACGACATTGCCTACCGCTGCGGGTGGGGTGATGTCCGGGGCGTCAAATTCGAGAGGGGCCGAGCTGTTGCCGGCGGTATCGACCAGGCGCACATCCAGCGCCTGGCCGTTGGCCTGGGCGGGTGAGAGGCTCAGGCTGAAGTTGCCGTCCACGCCAACCAGGCCGGTACCGATCACGGTGCCATTGGCGTCGCGTACCTGCACCGTGGCACCGGGCTCGCCGCGGCCGCTCAGGGTGACGCCCTCGGCCAGCGCCAGGTCGGTTGGCTGGGCAGGAGGTTGCAGGTCGGCCGAGGTCACCGAGCCCGGTTGCGAGACATTGCCAGCCGCGTCGGTGAGCACCACTTGCAGGGTACTGCCATCTTTCACGGGTGGGTCGAGGGTGAGCTGGAAGGTGCCATCGGGGCCGACCGTGCCGGCGGCCAGAACGTTGCCGTCGGCATCGCGTACCTGCACGGTGGTGCCCGCTTCGCCACGGCCGCTGAGTTGCTGGCCAGCCAGCCCGATGACCAGATTGGTCGGGGCATCGGGCGGCGTGGTGTCGCCGCCGTCGATGTCCGGGGCGGTGACATTGCCTGCCGTCGACGTGTTGCCCGTGGCATCGCTGGCAGTCACCTGCAAGGGCTCGCCGTCGACCTGCGGTGGGTCGAGGGTGATGCTGAACGCGCCGGTTGCGCCAACCACGGTGCTGCCCAGCACGGTGCCATCGGCGGCGAGAATGCGCACGGTGCTGCCAGGCTCGGCACGCCCGCTGAGCACGCTGCCATCCGCGCTGATGGCCAGCTCGCTTGGGGTGGCCGGCGCGGTGATGTCCGGTGCGCCGACTTGCGCAGGCAGTGACGATGCACCGCTGCCATCGATCGCTACCACATCGAGCAGTTGGCCATTGGCCTGAGGTGGCGCAAGCGGGATGCTGAAGGTGCCGTCCGGGCTGGCTACCACGGTACCGATCAGGGTGCCGTTGGCGTCGCGTATTTCGACCCGGCTGCCGGCAGGCGCATTACCGCTCAGGGTGCTGCCGTCGGCGGCGATGACCAGGTTGCTCGGCGTGTCGGGGGCCGGGGTCAGCGGTACCTCGAACTGCAGGGGCGGGGAGGCGTTGCCGCTGGGGTCGGTCTGCAGCAGGTTCAGTTGGGCGCCGGGTTGCGCGGCCGGGTCGAGGTTGATGAAGAAGGTGCCGTTGGCCGTGACCACGCCGCTGCCGATCAGGTTGCCATTGGCATCGCGCACCTCGACGGTGGCGCCGGCTTCACCACGGCCACTGAGCACCGAGCCGCCTGCGCCGACCACGACATTGCCCACCGCGCCGGGTGGGGTGATATCGGGCGCATCGAACTGGAAGGGGGCGGAGGTGTTGCCGTCGGCATCGACCAGGCGCACGTCGAGCGGCTGGCCGTTGGCCTGGGCGGGTGAGAGGCTCAGGCTGAAGTTGCCGTCTGCGCCTACCAGGCCGGTACCGATCACGGTACCCGAGGCATTGCGCACCTGCACGGTGGCGCCAGGCTCGCCGCGGCCGGTCAGGGTGACCCCGTCAGCCAGGGCCAGGTCGGTGGGTTGCGCAGGGCCCTGCAGGTCGGGCGCAGTGACCGAGCCGGGTTGTGAGGCGTTGCCGGCCGCGTCGGTAAGGACCACTTGCAGGGTGCTGCCATCATTGACGGGGGGGGCAAGCGTCAGCTGGAAAGTGCCGTCCGCGCCCACTGTACCGGTGGCCAGGACGTTGCCGTCGGCATCGCGTACTTGCACGCTGGTGCCGGCTTCGCCACGGCCACTGAGTTGTCGCCCGGCCAGGCTGATCGCCAGGTTGGTCGGGGCATCGGGCGGCGTGGTGTCGGGTGGGGTGACAACGCCGTCATCCGGTGCGGTGACAGCGGCTGCGGACGAGGTGTTGCCGGCGGCGTCCTGGGCCGTGACCTGCAGGGCCTGCCCATCGGTTTGCGGGGGTTGCAGGGTGATGCTGAACAGCCCGTCGGCACCCGCCACAGCCGTGCCCAGCAGGCTACCGTCGGCGCCCCGTACTTGCACGGTGGCACCTGGCTCGGCACGGCCGGTCAGGCGCACGCCGTCGGGCGATACCAGCAGGTCGGTTGGGGCGTCTGGTGGGGTGGTGTCGCCGGGTTCGGTGCCGTTCGGCGCCGTCACGTTGCCAGGCTGCGAGGTGTTGCCTGCGGCATCGGTGAGGGTGACACCGAGGTTCTCGCCGTTGACCTGAGGCGTATTGAGCGTGATGGTGAACGTGCCGTCGGCACCCACCGTACCGCTGCCGATCAGGTTGCCGGCGGCATCGCGCACGTTCACCGTGGCGCCCGCTTCGCCGCGGCCGCTCAGGCGCAGGCCATCGGGCGAGACCAGCAGGTCGATGGGCGTAGCCGGGGGCGTGGTATCGCCCGGCTCGGCGCCGCCGCCGCTGCTACCGCCACCGCTGCTGTTGTCTGCGGCGGCGGCTGCACCGCCAACACCCAACAGGCTGAGGCCGGCAATCGCCCAGGTCGGGGTGGCGCTGCCGGCAACGCCGATGCCGGCGACCAGCTCATCGAGCGAGGCGACTTCTTCGAAGGTAAAACCGGTGAAGGCTGCCGCATCGTAGTTCGCGTGCCACAGGGTGCCGTCTTCACCGACGAAGACCATGTCACTGCCGACGCCGGCCTGGTCCACGGCAAAGAAGTTGCCGACGGTGACCTTTTCCCCCGACTTCAGCGTGACGATCAGGTCTTGGCCACGCCGGGTGACGGTGGCCACCTGGTCAGGGGCCACCGGCATCTGCACGACACCTGGGCTGTTGAGCGTAATATTGCCGAAGGCGCTTTGGGTGGCGACTGCGGTTTGCTTGTCGGCGACGACGATGTTGTCCATGCATGCTCCCTGCTGGTGTGCGGTACACAGGATCGGTGTCTGCGATCCTTGGCTGGCGCTACCTGCCCGGCTTGCGGAATCGGTTGCGCGCAGCTTGGCCGTGAACGGCGCTGTTACCGGTGGTAAGGGAGATATAGCAGCCCAACGGGAAGCAACCAGAGGCTTTCTGGGTTAATCCTTTGGTAGGGACGTGTCTAGCGCAGGCCCAAGCGGCGCGCCAGGCGGCTCAGGTTGGCACGGTCAAGCCCCAGTTCGCGCGCGGCGGCTGCCCAGTTGTCCTGATGACGCTGCAGGCAGGCATCGATCATCTGACGCTGGTAGCCATCCAAGGCTTCGCGCAGGCCGCCCTCGGGCAGTGATGGCGCCGACGGTGGGGCCGTGGAGGGAGCCAAGGGCTCGGCCGGTACCGCGCGCAGGTCCAGGTCGCTGGCTTGCAGGGTGAGGATGCGCGGCCGGTCCGGGTGCTGGCCCATGGCTTTGAGGGCCGAACGGCCGATCAGGTGTTCCAGTTCGCGCACGTTGCCCGGCCAGTCGTAGGCCAACAGCGCGGCCTGGGCTTCGGGGCTCAGGCGCAGGCTGTTCAGCCCCAGGCGCGATCGGTTCTGCTCGAGGAAATAGCCCGCCAATAGCAGCACATCGCGACCACGTTCACGCAGCGGCGGGACTTGCAGCGGGTACACGCTGAGGCGGTGGTAGAAGTCGGCGCGGTAGTTGCCGTTGCGCACTTCGGCGGCCAGGTCGCGGTTGGTGGCGGCGATCAGGCGCACATCGACCCGGTGCTCGCGGTCCGAGCCCAGGCGCTGCAGTTGCCCGCTCTGCAGTACGCGTAGGAGCTTGGCCTGAATGGCCAGCGGCAGTTCGCCGACTTCATCGAGAAACAGCGTGCCACCGTTGGCCAGCTCGAACTTGCCGCGGCGTTCGCCGTGGGCGCCGGTGAAGGCCCCGCGCACGTGGCCGAACAGTTCGCTTTCAACCAGGGTATCGGGCAGTGCGGCACAGTTGAGGCTGATCAGGGGTTTGTCGGCGCGGGTGCTGGACTGGTGCAGGGCCTGGGCTACCAGCTCCTTGCCGACACCGGTTTCGCCCGTGATCAGCACGGTCAGGTCACTGCTGCCGACCAGGCGGATCTCTTCCAGCAGGCGCTTGTGCGCCGGGCTCTGGCCGATGAGTTCCTTACCCTGGCCGCTGGCCTGGCGATAGACCTCGGCGCGTTGGTGCTCGTCCTCTGCACGCAGTGCCAGGTGCTCGATGCGCTCGGCCACCGTCACGGTGGCGGCAGCCAGGCTGGCGAAGGCCTGCAGGGCATCCAGTTCCAGGCTCTGGAATTGCCCTGGTGTAAGGGCGTCGAGGGTCAACAGCCCCCAAGGGCGTTCGTCGACCAGCAGCGGGCAGCCCATGCAGTCGTGCACTTCGAGGTCCGCGTCGGGGGCGTTGACCAGGCCGTCATAAGGGTCGGGCAGCTCGGAGTCACTGGCAAAGCGGGTGGGCTCGGCGCGGCTGAGCAGGATCTGGAAGCGTGGGTGTTCGCTGACCTTGAAGCGCCGGCCGAGGGTGTCCGGCGACAGCCCGTCGACCGCAAGCGGCACCAGCCATTCGCCGTCCAGGCGCAGCAGCGCGGCAGCGTCGCACGGCAGCAGGCCGCGCATGGCCTGCAGCAGGCGGCGGTAGCGCTCCTGGTCGGGCAGGTCGCGGGACAGGTCGCTGACCAGAGGAAGCAGTGCGGTGAGCAGCGGTTTGGCGGTCATGAAAGGTCCAGGAGGGCAGGTTCAAAGGCGGCCGGACCTAGTAAATATGCCAGGTTACGATTTGCTCGGCCTTGGATAGTGTGGGGGCAGGCCCTGAGGTTCGAGGATTTTACTGCGCTTCAGGCGTCGATGCCGCACGCAGGTGCAGTGTGGTTGATTACCCATTCACTGAAGAATCCTCCTTATGAGCGCAGATCTGTTAATCCAAGAAATCTTGAAGCAATTCTACTCAAGGCCCGGTGGCATGCCGCAGGCTAGCGGTTTGTACCCGCTGTTCATTGCTGACATGGATTCGGTCGGCCGCGAGAGCGCGGGCCTTGGCTGGAACGAACTCGGTGATCCCAGAAGACAGGTTCCGCTGGTGGCGAGCCTGCCAGAGTCAATTGCCTTGGGTGACACTGTCAGGCTGTACTGGACCACCACCCAGCCGACTTCGCAGCCCCCACTTTCTGCCCCGGTAGACCCCGGTGCATTGGTGGATGAATTCACGCTTACCCAAGATGTTATCGACAAGAGGGTCTTGAGTTTTTCTGTCGTGCAGACGGATTTCAACCTACCGCCGGATCACTTGCAGCGACCTGACTACAGCGGCTTCTTTTACTATTCGATTCAAGATGCCCTTAACCTTACTTTCAATTATTCGCCATATCGCGAGGTTCTGATCGACCTGTCCGTTCCTGGTGGATTGGTTGAGGATCCGAGCCAGCCGACTAATCCAAACCTGGCCGCCCCTGAGGTTGCCCCACGCGTGATCGACCCGTCGTCGACCACAGTGACGATGACTATCCAGCCCTGGACTAATCAGCAGGTGGGTGACCAAGTCACGGTAATCTGGAACGGTGTGCGATATGTTCATCCGTCCCGCCTTGAGGCAGGCGATATCGGCGAACCCTTTGTAATCGACGTGCCCATCGATGTGCTCGAGCAAGGGGGCGACGGCCTCGATCTTGCGGTGCAGTACGAGATTCGTGATCGGGTACAGAACTACTCACGGCCTTCGCTTGCTGCCCTTGTGGACGTTGCGATCGACCCGGATGCCCTGCCCGAGCCTGAAGTGCAGGATACTCTAGATCCGGATTTTGAGTTTGATCTGGATTCGCACATTGGGCAGACCGTCAGGGTCTCCACAGTCTACATTCCACCGCAATTCCAAAGGGGTGACAGGGTTCAACTGTTCATGTTCGCCACTACTTCCGATGGCGTCGAAGTACAATACCAATCTGCAGTCAAGACGGTAAATACTATAGCTAACTTGTTCTTTGATGTACCCCGTGTGTATTTTGCTTTCGCGGCCAGTGGAGCCGCCCGTCTCTTCTACGAGTCCACACCTGCCGCTGCTGGCAGTGCGACCAGGATTTCGCGTACGCGGCGCATCCGTGTCACCAGCGCTGTCAACACATTGCTCCCACCCGACCTCGTCGAAGCGAATGGCACCGAAACCGTCGACCTCGCTGATGTGACCGCAGGCTTCTTCCGTGTGCGCATTCCAGTTTACCCAGGGCAGATGCAGGGCGATCAAATCCGCGTAACCTTGACCGGACGGCCTGGCAATGGCTTGCCGTTGGTTTCCTTTGTCGACGGCACGGTCCCCGTGGGTGGCGAGCAGGCCCCGCTGGAAATACCCGTCACCGCCCTGTTACTGCGAGCGCTGCTGAATGGCTCGCTTTCCATGGGTTATACGGTGACCAACACCGCTTTAAACCTCCCTCCCCGCACATCGACGAACGACCCGACCTTCTTTGTCGTGGACCGCAACGTGCCGGAGTTACCGGCGCTGACCTGCGTTCAGGTACAGGGCACTGGCACCGGCGCAGTCCTGCCGAGCGATACACCCTTTGCAGAATTTGTCGTACCTCAAACAGCAAATCTGCGCCAGGGCGAACTGGTCACGTTCAGGTTTGGGTTGTTGAACAGCGAAACGCCACCGTCTGTAACTCGGACCGCTAGCTTTAACGGCCACCCGTTCTCGTTCTTCTTGAGCAATGCCCAAATCCAGCCCTTCGATGAGCTTGACGTGCAGGCGACTTACTCGGCCCCGCGGTAGGCCGCTCTTGTTTGAGTTACTTGGTCTTAATGACCATAAAAAGTCTAAATGACACCCGTCTAAATGGTGTCATTTAGACTCTCATGGCCCCAGGTAGCTGTTTTACCTGGGCTTTTTCTTTGGCATGCTTATTGAAATACAGCACGCAACTATTCAAAGCCCCAGGCTCAGGAGTCGTTGCAATGCTCAATGCCGAACAACGTGCAATCATCAAGGCCACCGTCCCCCTGCTTGAAACCGGCGGTGAAACACTGACCACCCACTTCTATACAATGATGCTCAGCGAGTACCCCGAGGTTCGCCCGCTGTTCAACCAGGCCCACCAGGCCAGCGGCGATCAGCCGCGCGCATTGGCCAATGGCGTGCTGATGTACGCCCGGCACATCGACCAGCTGGAACAGCTCGGTGGCCTGGTCGGGCAGATCATCAACAAGCATGTCGCCCTGCAGATTCTGCCGGAGCACTACCCGATCGTGGGCACCTGCCTGCTGCGCGCCATCGAAGAAGTGCTTGGCAAGGAGATCGCTACCCCTGAAGTGATCGCTGCCTGGGGAGCGGCTTACGGGCAACTGGCCGATATCCTCATCGGTGCAGAAGAAGGCCTTTATAAACAGAAGGAAGAGGCTGCGGGCGGTTGGCGCGGTACCCGTGAGTTTCGCCTGGTGCGCCGCGAGCGTGAAAGCAGCGAGATTGTCTCCTTCTATTTCGCGCCGGTGGATGGCAAGCCGGTGCTCAAGGCCGAACCCGGTCAGTACATCGGTTTGCAACTGCTCATCGACGGTGCCGAGCAGCGCCGCAACTATTCGCTGTCGGCGCTGTGCGATGGCAAGGAATACCGCATCAGCGTCAAGCGTGAGGCGGGTGGCAAGGTCTCCAGCTACTTGCATGATGAACTCGTCGTCGGCGATACGCTGCAACTGTTCCCGCCGTCTGGCGACTTCACCTTGGCCGCCAGTGACAAGCCGTTGGTACTGATCAGTGGGGGCGTGGGCATCACCCCGACGCTGGCCATGCTTGAAGCTGCATTGCAGACCGAGCGGCCGGTGCACTTCATTCACTGTGCGCGTAACGGTTCGGTGCATGCCTTCCGTGACTGGGTCGATGGCCTGGCCGCGCGGTATCCGCAGCTCAAGCGCTTTTATTGCTATGCCGAAGGGGAGGGCGCGCAAGGGGACGCTGCGGTGGGCTTGTTGAGCCAGGAGCTGCTGGGTGAGTGGCTACCGTGTGAGCGGGATGTCGATGCCTACTTCCTCGGGCCAAAGGGCTTCATGGCGACGGTCAAGCGCCAGTTGAAGGGCCTGGGTGTGCCAGAGCAGCAGAGCCGTTATGAGTTCTTCGGGCCGGCGGCTGCATTGGAGTGATGTATTGCCTGTGCCGGCCTCATTGCCGGCTTGCCCGCGAAGAGGCCGGCACAGGCGAATCTCTATATAAGGAAGGATGAACGGCGCCCCCGCAGCTTTCATCTTTAATCCTCCTTTAATCACTGTATCCTTCACTCCCGGGTGTCGAGGGGCTGCTCCCTGCGCGACACCCGGGCAGTCGCTTTTTACCGGTCGGCGTTGAACCGACGCCGGCAACGCCGGTCTCAGCATCTCCGGATAGCCCTGCGCAGTGCTGTCTCGCCGCTTCCTCGACACGCTAAAAGGCCAGCCCTGCGTGTAGACTTGCGCCCAGGCAGGCGGAACACGCTGCCCCCTATCCATCGAAGGAATCGGCAATGAACGAACAAACCTCGCGCCTGAATCGGGAACGGCGCTTTCTGGTGCTGCTGGGGGTGATCTGCCTCGCCCTGATCGGTGGCGCGCTGTACATGCAGGTAGTTCTGGGCGAGGCGCCTTGCCCGCTGTGCATCCTGCAACGCTATGCCTTGCTCTTTATCGCCGTGTTCGCCTTCCTCGCCGCCGCCATGCCGGGCAAGCGCAGCCTGACCGTCTTCGAGGGGCTGGTCGTGCTCAGTGCAATCGGCGGAATCGTTGCGGCCGGCAACCATGTGTATATACTCGCCAACCCCATGGTCAGTTGCGGCATCGATACCCTGCAGCCGATCGTGGACGACCTGCCGCTGGCCAAGCTGTGGCCGCTGGCATTCCAGGTCGACGGCTTCTGCAGCACGCCTTACCCGCCGATCCTCGGCTTGTCGCTGGCGCAATGGGCACTGGTGGCCTTCGTGCTCACCGCCCTCCTGGTTCCGCTGGGCATCTACCGCAACCGGCGCCAGCCTTAGACATAAGTCCTGGATTCGCTGTGGTCTTTTGCACCCACAGCGAGAAGGGAAAAGTCGCTTCCCGCTTGATTCAGATCAACCACAAAGCCTTGCGTGACGCGGGTTTCAGGGCTATCAAGCGGGGTGCGACAAACTGTCGCGAAGTTGAATTATTGGTCTGCATTGTTACGCATTCTGTAAAAGACTGTTGCTCAATAAGTCATAGTCAAGGGTTGGCGACCTCACTACAATCGCCCCCAATTTCCGTTCGGCACTGCTTGCGAGTCGCAGGATTGAAGGAAGCCTTCAGCGCTTTCTTTTGCTGACTTCGTCAAGTTTCGCCCAGCGGCGATACCGGGCGGATACCCCTCCGCGTTTTCCCGCACCAAATGGACTTGGTCTGAAGTACAGGCCTGTTGCCTACGAAACCATAA
>Ga0213824_1000072_pt1 | contig 87526 bp, 81 predicted proteins | sample MC6MC0906MG_FD_179892 | JGI IMG/M metagenome (GOLD analysis project Ga0213824, IMG submission 179892) | Enriched soil aggregate microbial communities from Iowa State University, Ames, United States - MC6-MC0906-MG | ecosystem: Environmental > Terrestrial > Soil > Unclassified | place: USA: Iowa...
ATCACGGGCGGCCCTATGTGCGTCGGCGAGTTTGTACTCTTTGCGACGCAAGGGCTGGATCATAGCACCAGCCCCGGCGCATAACCACGCAACAAAGATAGGGAATAGAGGTTCCAGAGCGGTTGGCTGGCGCCGACGGGTGGGCGTCAACTGAAGATCAGCTGCGCCGCCACGGCGAACATCATCACCGCCACCATCAGGTCGAGCATGCGCCAGGTGGCTGGACGTGCCAGCCAGGGCGCCAGCCAGGCGGCGCCGATCGCCAGGGTCGAAAACCACACCAGCGAGGCACTGGCGGCTCCGGCCACGTAGGCACCGGGCACGGTCTGCTGGGCGCCGAGCGAGCCGATCAGCAGCACGGTGTCCAGGTACACATGCGGGTTGAGCAGGGTGACCGCCAGGGCACTGAGCAGCACCGCGCGCCGTGAGCGCATGCCCTGGCCTTCCTGGTGTTGCAGGCTCTGCTTGGCGCAGGCGCTACGCAGCGCCTTGGCGCCGTACCAGATCAGGAACACCGCGCCACCCCAGCGGGCAATTGCCAGCAATGTCGGGTTATGCGCCAGCACCGTGGCCAGGCCGAACACCCCGGCCGCCACCAGCAATGCGTCGCAGACGATGCACAGCGCCGCCACCGGCAGGTGATGCTCGCGGCGCAGGCTCTGCGCCAGGACGAAGGCGTTCTGTGCGCCGATGGCCATGATCAGGCCGAACGCGACCAGCATGCCGTTCAGATAGCTTTGCCACATGGCAGGTGCTCCCAGAAAGATCCGAAGTTGATGCTGGCCATTGTGGGGATCGGCCCTGTATAAGAAAAACAAATAAAGCTGATCAGGCATTAGGGAAATCGATGTTCGACTACAAGCTGCTGGCCGCCCTTGCGGCGGTGATCGAGCAAGGTGGCTTCGAGCGTGCCGCGCAAGTGCTGGGGCTGTCGCAATCGGCGATCTCCCAGCGCATCAAACTGCTTGAGGCGCGGGTCGGCCAGCCCGTGCTGGTGCGCGCCACGCCACCGAGCCCGACCGAGGTCGGTCGGCAGTTGCTCAACCATGTGCAGCAGGTGCGTTTGCTTGAGCGCGACCTGCAACGCCAGGTGCCGGCATTGGACGAGGAGGGCATGCCGGAGCGTCTGCGCATCGCGCTCAATGCCGACAGCCTGGCCACCTGGTGGGCGGGCGCGGTGGGCACCTTTTGCGCCGAGCAGCAGGTGCTCACCGACCTAGTGGTGGAAGACCAGGAGGTCGGCCTCAAGCGCATGCGTGCTGGCGAGGTGGCGGCTTGCCTGTGCGGCAGCGAGCGGCCGGTGGCCGGGGCGCGCAGCCTGCCGCTGGGCGCCATGCGCTACCGCGCGCTGGCCAGCCCGGGGTTCATGGCGCGGTATTTCCCTCAGGGGTTCGAGGCCAAGCGCCTGGCGCGCACACCGGCCATCGTGTATGGCCCGGATGATTTCCTGCAGCACCGTTACCTGGCTTCGCTGGGGATCGAGGACGGCTTCCTGCACCACCTGTGCCCGTCGTCCGAAGGCTTCCTGCGCATGACCGAGGCCGGCCTGGGGTGGGGGCTGGTACCCGAGCTGCAGGCCCGTGAGCAATTGGCGGAGGGCACACTGGTGGAAATATCTGCCGATACCCCTATCGACGTGCCGCTGTACTGGCATCATTGGCGCAATGGCGGGCACCTGCTCGCGCAACTGACCGAGCACCTGCGGCACACGGCACGGCATTGGCTGGTGCCGTTGTAGAAGCGGCCGGCGTCTGTTGCATCTGAAATCTGAGGCGGAGTGTTACATGCGAATTCTGGTCACTGGCGCGAGCGGCTTCATCGGCGGGCGCTTTGCGCGCTTTGCCCTGGAGCAGGGCCTGGACGTGCGGGTCAGCGGCCGGCGCGCCGAGGGCGTCGAGCACCTGGTCAAGCGCGGCGCGCAGTTCATTCCCGGCGACCTGGCGGATGCCGAGCTGGCCCGGCGCCTTTGTCAGGGTGTCGAGGCGGTGGTGCACTGCGCAGGTGCGGTGGGCACCTGGGGGCGCTACCAGGATTTTCACCAGGGTAATGTGGTGGTCACTGAGAACGTGGTCGAGGGTTGCCTGAAAGAGCATGTGCGGCGCCTGGTGCACCTGTCGTCGCCGTCGATCTACTTCAACGGTCGTTCGCGCCTGGATATCCGCGAAGACCAGGTGCCGCGCCGTTTCCACGACCATTACGGGCAGACCAAGTACCTCGCCGAGCAGAAGGTCTTCGGCGCCCAGGAATTTGGCCTTGAAGTGCTGGCGCTACGCCCGCGCTTCGTCACCGGTGCCGGCGATGCCAGTATCTTCCCGCGGCTGATGCAGATGCAGCGCAAGGGCCGTGTGGCGATCATCGGCAACGGCTTGAACAAGGTCGACTTCACCAGTGTGCACAACCTCAACGAAGCGCTGCTCAGCGCGCTGTTCGCCGACGACCGGGCGCTGGGCCAGGCCTACAACATCAGCAACGGCCAGCCGTTGCCGTTGTGGGACGTGGTCAACTACGTGATGCGCCAGATGCAACTGCCCCAGGTGACCCGCTATCGTTCCTACGGCCTGGCCTACAGCATGGCGGCGCTGAACGAGGCGGCCTGCATGCTCTGGCCCGGGCGACCCCAGCCGACCCTGTCGCGCCTGGGCATGCAGGTGATGAGCCGCGATTTCACCCTGGACATCAGCCGTGCGCGGCAATACCTGGACTACCAGCCCAAGGTCAGCCTGTGGACGGCGCTGGATGAATTCTGTGGTTGGTGGAAGCATCAGCCACTAGGCCAGTGAACCTGGCGCAGGGATGATGGTCATCAGTGCGCCGCACGAGCGGTTTATACTCATGTCTCTTTGCTACTACCGCGGTTGAATTAATCCATGCGCAACGATGCCCACGACGATTTCGATGATGTGCCAGCCCTGCGTGCCGGTACCCCTGATGATGACGAGCTGTTGCCAGCGCACGTGTCGCGCAGCCGACAGAAGGCCGCCAGGCCCGCCAGCACAGGCCCGCTGTGGGCGCTGCTGGGGGCCTCGTTCATTGCCTTGGCCGGGCTTGGCTGGTGGAGCTTTCAGCAGATCTCGCTGATGGAGCAGCAACTGGTGGCCACCCAGGAAAGCTTTGCGCGCATCAGCGAAGAAGCGGCAGGGCGCCTGCAGGCCATCAGCGGCAAGGTCGATGCCAGCGAGTCGACGACCAGCACCGGCAGTGAGGCGCTCAAGCTGCAGATCCGCCAGCTGCAGGCCAGCCTGGCCGAGCAGGGCAAGCAGCAGCAGGGTGTAGCGGGGCAGGCCGGTGACCTGGGCAAGCGCCTGGAGCAGGTGCTGGCCGATACCCGTGAGCAGCAGAAAGCCGTGACCGAACTGCAGGGTCAGTTGCAGGCGCAGTTGAAGGCCGTGAATGGCGAGCTGGCGGCGCTGAAGTCTGGCCAGGTCGATGGCGGCAAGCTCGACGGGCAGCTCAAGAGCCTGAGCGACGAGGTGGCGGCGCTGAAGAAACAAGGCAACCCGAAAGCGGCCATCGACAGCCTGGAGCAAGACATGCTGGTGTTGAAAAGCCAGGTCGAGAATCGCCCGGCGGCGGCGACGGCAAGCGGTGCTTCGGTACAGGAATTCGACGCGTTTCGCGGGCAGACCACGCGCAACCTCAACACCCTGCAAAGCCAGATCCAGAACCTGCAACAGCAAATCAACGCACGGCCCTGACATCACCTGAGCCCATTCGCGGGTTTACCCGCGAATGGGCCGCAAAGCGGTCCCAATGCTTTCAGTTAAAGCCGCGGGTAATCGATGTAGCCCACCGGCCCCTTGGCATAGAAGGTTTCCGGGTGCGCCTGGTTCAACGGCGCATCGGCCGCCAGCCGTGCCGGCAGGTCCGGGTTGGCAATGAACGGCACGCCAAACGCCACCGCATCTGCCTTGCCACTGGCCAAAGCGGCATTCGCGCTGGCCTTGTCGAAGCGCTCGTTGACGATGTACGGACCACCGAAGGCCTCTTTGATCAGCGCGCCGATGCTGTCGTCGGCTTGCTTCTCCCGCGAGCAGATGAAGGCGATGCCGCGCTTGCCCAGCTCCCGCGCCACATAGGTGAAGGTTTCGGCGCGGTTGGCGTCGCCCATGTCATGGGAATCGGCACGCGGCGCCAGGTGCACGCCGACGCGGCCTGCCCCCCACACTTCAATGGCCGCGTCGGTCACTTCCAGCAGCAGGCGTGCACGGTTTTCCAGCGAGCCCCCGTAACGGTCGGTGCGCTGGTTGGTGCTGCTTTGCAAGAACTGGTCGAGCAGGTAACCGTTGGCGCCATGGATTTCCACACCATCGAAACCGGCAGCCTTGGCGTTTTCGGCACCGCTGCGGTAGGCCTCGACGATATCAGCGATTTCTTCGCTTTCCAGTGCGCGCGGGGTCGGGTACTCGGTGATCGGGCGCACTAGGCTGACGTGGCCCTTGGGCTGGATGGCGCTGGGCGCTACCGGCAACTCGCCGTTCAGGTAGCTGGGGTGCGAGATGCGGCCCACGTGCCACAGCTGCAGGAAGATCCGCCCGCCAGCGCCGTGCACGGCCTGGGTGACGTTGTGCCAGCCGCGCACCTGCTGATCGTTCCAGATGCCCGGGGTGTCGGGGTAGCCGACGCCCATCGCGGTCACCGAGGTCGCTTCGCTGAGGATCAAACCGGCGCTGGCGCGCTGCACGTAATACTCGGCCATCAGCGCGTTGGGAATGCGCCCTTCATCGGCGCGGCAGCGGGTCAGCGGGGCCATGATGATGCGGTTGGGCAGTTGCACGTCGCCCAGGGTGATCGGATCGAAAAGCGTGGTCATAAGGGGTACCTGCTTTGTCAGAGTGCTTGGCGCAGTTGTTCTAGGAATGCCTGGATGGCGGCTTCGTTGCGTTTGAAGAAGTGCCACTGGCCGACCTTCTGGCTGCTGATCAACCCGGCGCGCTGCAGGGTCGCCAGGTGCGCAGAGACGGTCGATTGCGACAGGCCGCAGCGTTGGTCGATCTGCCCGGCACACACACCGTTTTCGGTGCTGTGGTGCTGGGCGGGGAAGTGCGCTGCCGGGTCCTTCAGCCAGTGGAGGATTTCTCGTCGGACCGGGTGGGCCAGGGCTTTTATTATTTCGTCGAGATCGAGAGGCATGGATATGGGCTCGTGGCGTAGCGGTATATCGCGATGAGACGAAATATAAATCGGTATTTCGCGATATAGAAATACGAAGGGGTTCTGAGCTGAGTACGAATCGCTATATCGCGTTATAACGATATACAGCTGCGCGGTGCTAGACTGCTCACATGAACTACCTCGCACACCTGCACCTGGGCGGCCCCGCGCCGCAACAACTGCTCGGCAGCCTGTATGGCGATTTTGTCAAAGGCTCGCTGGAGGGGCGCTTTGCCCCCGCGCTGGAGGCGGCCATCCGCTTGCACCGGCACATCGACAGCTATACCGATCGCCACCCGCTGGTATTGGCGGCGCTGGCAAGGTTTCCGCGCGAGCGCCGGCGCTTTGCCGGGATCGTGCTGGATGTATTCTTCGACCACTGCCTGGCGCGGCATTGGGGCGACTATGCCGAACAGCCGCTGGAGCAGTTCACGGGTTCGTTCTATCGCGTGTTGCTGGCGGAGCCCGAGCTGCCGGGAAGGCTGGCGCGGATTGCGCCGTTGATGGCCGCGGATGACTGGCTGGGGGCGTATGGCGATTTCGCCATGCTGGAGCAGGTGTTCAACGGTATCGGGCGGCGATTGTCACGTCCGGAAGGCATGGTTGGAGTGCTGGGTGAGCTGGAGCGGCTGTATGAGCCGTTGCTGGCGGATTTTCGTGAGTTCTATCCGCAGTTGCAGGCGTTTGCCGCAGAGCAGAGGGCTGGCTGATAACGGTGTGTGACAGTGTTGGCCCTTTCGCGGGTACTCCACTGAGTTTGAGAACAGTAGGGTACCCGCGAAACGCCGGAACAGTCAGCTCATGATCAAGCAGCCCGAGGCTGTCGCCGCGGCACCTGTTCAACCTCTTCAAGCCCGAACAGCGCCATGTGAATCGCCTGCTGCGCCTGAAACGCCAACGCCGCGCGCTCCTTGTCCACACTGCTGACCGGCGGCAGCAGGTGAATGCACACCGCCCCCCGCGGTTCGGCAAACAGCCGCATCAGGTGCGACACCAGATCATCATCGCCAATGAACGGCGCAATCGGGTCAGGCTCGCCGTTACGCAAATACTGGATGGCGACCGGCTGCACTGCCACGCCTTGATCGATGGCGCCCGCCAGCAAACGGCCGTGAAAGGTCCGCAACTGCCGCCCATCGGTGGTGGTGCCTTCGGGGAAAATCAGCAGCGGCCGGGCGTCACCCAGTTGCTCGCTGATCTGCTCGCGCAAGCGCTGGCTGTCGCCGCCACCGCGGCGGATGAACAATGTGCCGGCCTTTTCCGCCAGCCAGCCGGCCAGCGGCCAGTGGCGCACTTCGGCCTTGGACAGGAACGACAGCGGTTGCAGCATGCCGAGCAGCGGGATATCGGTCCATGACACATGGTTGCTGACCCACAGCATTGGCCGTTTGGGCAGCGTGCCGATCACCCGCACCTCGAACGGCAGGGCTGCCACCAGGCGTTTCATGAACAGGCAGGTCCAGCGCTGGCGGCGCTCGATGGAAGCCTTCAGGCCCAGGCGTTCGCCAACCGCGATGACGCTGGCCATGAGCATGCCGAACAGTAAAACCAGCAGCAGCCTGGCGAGGCGGGCGTACACCCGCGGCTTGAGCATCAGACCGCCGCCTTGAAGTGACGGGCGTAGCGCGGGCACAGGTCGTCGCGCTTGAGCAGGATGAACACGTCGGCGACCTGGAAGTCCTCGTCCCAACAGGGCTCGCCACAAATCTTCGCCCCCAGGCGCATGTAAGCCTTGAGCAGCGGCGGCATTTCGGCAATGACGTTGCTCGGCAGGGCCAGTGTCGGCAGGGGGTTCTTCGGTTCGGCGCGCAGGTGCTCGGTGCACAGGTAGCGCTCGCGCAGGCGCTGCATGACGGCGTGGGCCTGCACACCGCCATCTTGCATGGGGATGCTGGCGCAGCCCATCAGGTAACTGTAGCGGCCTTCGTTGAGGACCTCGGCCAACTCGCCCCAGAGCACGGCGATGGTGCCGCCGTTGCGGTAGTCGGCGGCGACGCAGGTGCGGCCCAGTTCGAGGATCGGGCCCTGCAGTTGCAGCAGGCCGTGCAGGCTGAATTCTTCTTCACTGTAGAAGCGCCCCAGGCTGCTGGCGGCCTGGTGGTCCAGCAGGCGGGTGGTGGCGACCAGTTCGCCGGTGCTCAGGTCGCGCACGCCGATGTGCTGGCAGTGTACGTCGTAGTCATCCATGTCCAGGCCCTGTTCGGCGCCCTTGAGTTTGGCCTTGAATTGCGCGCTGAACACTTTGTAGCGCAGGGCCTGTGCTTCCTGCAGGGCCGCGGCGCCGACCAGGCGTTCGGCTTGCAGACGGCGTTCAGTGCTGTTGTCGCCAGGGCGAGCGATCCGAGTCATTGCGAGTCTCCATAAGCCAGCCATGAAGGGTTGCGGCCGGTCGGCTTTGTTGTGCAAAGTCAGCCTAGGTAGGCGCGGTGTCACCCCTGTGAATCTTTGGTGATGCTTGCGTGACACCCCCGACAAGCGCCGATCAAAGGAGCGTCCGATGGCCTGGTTGCAACGACTCAACGATCCCCTTCGCCAGCCCCTGGCCGGCACCCTGGGCGAAGCCTATGCCGCGCAACGCGAGCACCTCGCCGCGGTCGCCCCGTTTGAACTGGCGGTACTGGGCGGGCGCGCCATGGCGACGCCTGGGCTGGCGTTTCTCATCGGCTACCAGGCCGCCCTGCGCATGCTCTGGCCCAGCGCGCCGGCAAGCCTCGGCGCGCTGTGCGCCACCGAGCGGCGCAGCGTGCGCCCGGCCGATATGCACACACGCCTGGAGGGTTTGCGCCTGACCGGCAGCAAGGATTTCGTCACCGCCGGGCTGGACGCCGAATGGCTGCTGGTGGCGGCGCGCTGCGAAGGGCCGGGTGAGGCGCCACGGCTCAACCTGGCGGTGGTCTATCCGGGAGAGCCGGGGGTAACCCTGGAGGCATTGCCAACCCTGCCGTTGATGCCCGAGATCGGCCACGGGCGGCTGCAATTGCAGCAGGCGGCCTGCGAGCTGCTGGCCGGCGATGGCTGGGATGCCTACGTCAAACCGTTCCGCTCGCTGGAAGACTTGTATGTACTCGCGGCGATGGTGGCCTGGTTGTACGGCGTGGGACAGGAGTGCGGCTGGCCGCAAGCGCTGCGGCTGCGCCTCATCAGTTTGCTGGCGGGCTGTGCCGAGGCCAGCCGCCAGTGTGCCGACAGTGTCGGCTGCCATTTGTTGCTGGGCGGTTTGTTCGCGCAGTTTCAGGCATTGAAAGGGGACATCGACACGGCGTTGCTGGCGGGGCCGGCGCAGTGGGCGCAGCTGTGGCAGCGGGACCAAGGGGTGATGGCGCTGGCTAGCGCTGCCCGGGACAAGCGCTTGGCCAAGGCCTGGAGCGCTGCGGGATTGTCATGAACGCCTGCCAGGATTGTTAGCACCGTTCAATCCTGGGGTCGCTCACGATGAAGGCATGCTGGCTCATCCTGGTCATGACTGCTGGCTCGGCCAGGGCCGAGACCTGGCCCCTACCGGATTGGCCGGTCGACACTGTCGCCAGCGATTGGCAGGCCGTCGACAGCTATGCCTTTCCCGAGCGCGATGCCCGCGAGCGCAGTGGTATCCGCAGCGACGCCTTGCTGGTCATCCGCGACGGTCGCATCCTTCACGAACGCTACGCCGCACCCACCACGGCCAATACCGCCCACCTCACCTGGTCGGTGAGCAAAAGCGTGCTGGCCACGGTGCTCGGCGTGGCCCAGGGCGAGGGGCACTTCCAGCTGCAGGACCCTGCCGCGCGCTTCTACCCACCGATGCAGGCGCACCGTGATGTGCGCCTGGCCGACCTGCTGCACTGGGCCAGTGGCCTGGCGTGGCAGGAAGGCTACGAATACGCGCCGCTGAAATCCTCGGTCGTGGCCATGCTCTACACCCGTGGCCGCAATGACATGGCGGCTTATACCGCGGCACGCCCGGCTGCCGAAAAGCCCGGCCAGCGGTTTCTGTATTCCAGTGGTGACAGCAATGTGCTCGCCGCCGCGTTGCGCGGCATGCTCGACCCCGGCGCCTATGCCGATTACCCCTGGCAGGCGCTGTTCACGCCGCTGGGTATCGACAGTGCCGTGTGGGAACGCGATGGCACCGGCACCTTCGTCGGCTCTTCGTACCTCTACCTCAGCGCCCGTGACCTGGCGCGTATCGGCCTGTTGATGCAGCGCGAAGGGCGCTGGCGTGATCGTCAGTTGTTGCCGGCCAGTTGGGTAGCGTTCAACCGAACCCTGTTCAGCCAGGCCCAGGCCATGCCCGGTGAAGCCAACCCTGGCGGCCATTGGTGGCTCAACCAGCCGCTGCAAGGCAGTGCAACGCCCTGGCCCGATGCGCCGACGGACACGTATGCCGCCCTCGGCCACTGGGGCCAGGCCCTCTACATTCTGCCGACACAGAAGCTGGTTATCGTCCGCTATGCCGATGACCGCGATGGCAGCTACAGCCACAACGAGCTGCTCAAACGCGTGCTGGCAGCGCTGCCCAAGGGGGGCGCATGAAGCGTCTGCTGTTACTGATGATCGTCGCCCTGCTGGGCTGGGCCTGGTTTGAGCGCCAGGCCTTGGCTGACTTCCCCGGCATCCTCTCGGCCTATTCGGCCAAGGCGTACTGTTCGTGCCGTTTCGTCATGGGGTTCGACGAGGCGTATTGCCAAGGTTACGTGAAGCAGTGGCTGCCACTGAGCGCGCTGGAAGAAGACAGCCAGCAACGCCTGATCAGCGCCACCGGCCTCGGCCAGCGCCATCAGGCGGTGTGGCAGTCCACGCGGGCGGGCTGCCGCTTGCTGCCATGAAGGCGGGCGGGTAAGGTTGGCGGTCTGGTTTCACGAGATCTGTCATGTTCAAGCTGCCCCGTCTTCTGCCCGCCCTGCTGCTGGCTTTATGCCTGCCTGCCCACGCCAATTGGCACCTCGATGGCGAGTCTTCACGCCTGTCATTCGTCACCGGTAAAAACGGCGATACGGCCGAGGTCCACCGTTTTCTCGTGCTGCATGGCAGCGTCGACCGCAAGGGTGTGGCCGGGCTGCGTATCGAGATGGACTCGGTCAGCAGCGGCATCCCGCTGCGCGACGAGCGCATGCGTGACGACCTGTTCGAGGTCGGCCGCTTCGCCGAGGCGACGGTCAAGGCCCAGCTCGACCTTCGGCCGATCAACGACCTGGCCGACGGCGCGCAGATCGAACTGCGCCTGCCGCTGACCGTCACCCTGCACGGCCAGTCGCACAGCTACAACGCCCTGCTGCTGGCCACCCGCCTGGATGCGCGGCGTTTCCAGGTGGTGACCCTCGAACCGTTGATAGTGCGTGCGCAGGACTTTAGCCTGCTGCCCGGGCTGGAAACCCTGCGCAAATTCGCCAAGCTCAAGTCCATCAACCCGACGGTACCGGTCAATGCGGTGCTGATCTTCAACGCGCGCTGACATGCCAGGGCCGGTCTTCCCTTGGCGGGATGGCAACCAGTTCGAGCTGCTGATCGACGGGCCTGAATTTTTTCCGCGCATGCTGCAGATCATCGAGCATGCCGAGCGCCAGGTCGACCTGGAGCTGTACCTGGTCGAAGCCGGTGCCTGTGCCGAGGCGGTGGTCGAGGCATTGGCGCAGGCAGCCCGGCGCGGAGTGCGCGTGCGCTGCCTGTTCGACGATTACGGTTCGCTGGCCTTCAATACCGCCTTGCGCCAACGCCTGCTGGACGCTGGCGTATACCTGCGCTGGTACAACCGCCTGCGCTGGCGCCGCGGGCTGCGCAACCTGTATCGCGACCACCGCAAGCTGCTGCTGGTGGACGAGCACTGGGCGGTGGTCGGTGGCACCGGTGTCACCGACGAGTTCTGGACGCCGGGTGAAGCCACCAGCGAGTGGCACGAGGTGATGGTGCAGATGCAGGGCCCGTTGGTTGGTGACTGGCAACTGCTGTTCGATCGCCAATGGCAGGCCAACAACCGCCGCACGGCCTGGCGCCCCCCTGAAGGCTTCGGCCTGCCACGCCTGCCCAAGGTGCCGGCGCAGGGGCAGGGCATGGGCCGGGTGGCCTATGCCGACGCCCGCCAACACCGCGACATCCTGCATTCGCTGGTGCGTGCGCTTAACAGTGGCAAGCAACGTGTGTGGTTGGCCACGCCGTATTTTCTGCCGACCTGGAGCGTACGTCGCTCATTGCGCCGGGCGGCGGGCAAAGGCGTAGATGTACGCCTGCTGCTGACCGGCCCGCGTACCGATCACCCCTCGGTACGTTACGCGGGCCACCGCTACTACCCCCGCCTGCTGCGTGCGGGTGTACGCATTTTCGAGTACCAGCCGTGCTTCCTGCACCTGAAGATGGCCGTGGTGGACGACTGGGTCAGTATCGGCTCGTGCAATTTCGATCACTGGAACCTGCGCTTCAACCTCGAGGCCAACGTCGAGGCGCTGGACCCGCCGTTGACGTCAGCCGTGGTGGCCAGTTTCGAGCGCGACTTCGCCTTGAGCGAGGAAGTCGACCTGGATCACTGGCACGCCCGGCCATTATGGCGTCGTGTGAAGCAGCGGGTGTGGGGCTGGCTGGACCGGCTGGTGGTCAACCTGCTCGATCGCCGCGACTGAAACACCCAAGCAGGCTATCGTGCAGTGATTGTTCCCCTACAACCGAAGGAGTGGATGCGATGACGGCGAAGAAGATTCTCATGCTGGTAGGCGACTACGTCGAGGATTACGAGGCGATGGTGCCGTTCCAGGCCTTGAGCATGGTCGGCCACACCGTGCATGCAGTCTGCCCGGAGAAAATTGCCGGGCAGACCGTGCGCACGGCGATCCATGATTTCGAGGGTGAGCAGACCTACAGCGAGAAGCCTGGGCACAACTTTGCATTGAACTATGACTTCGTCCAGGTACGCCCGGAAAGCTACGATGCCTTGCTGATTCCGGGTGGCCGGGCCCCGGAGTATCTGCGCCTGAATGAGAAGGTGCTGGACCTGGTCAGGGCCTTCGATCAGGCCGGCAAACCGATTGCCGCGGTGTGCCATGGCGCGCAGTTGCTGGCGGCTGCCGGGGTGCTCGAAGGGCGCGAGTGCAGCGCCTACCCGGCGTGTGCGCCGGAAGTGCGCCTGGCCGGCGGCACGTTCATCGATATTGCGGTGGACCAGGCACATGTGGATGGCAACCTGGTCACCGCGCCAGCGTGGCCTGCGCATCCAGCATGGCTGGCAGCGTTCCTCAAGGTGCTTGGTACGCGTATCGCTTGACCTGGCCTCTTCGCGAGCCAGTGCAGGTTCACGCGACCTGTTCGACCCAGTCATTGAGGTTGTAGTAATTGCTCACCCGGGCAATCTTCCCGCAGTGGATGTAGAAGAACGCCCCTGCCGGCAGCACATAGGTCTGCCCGTTGGCTGCCGGCAAGCCTTCATCATCGGCCACATATTCCCCATGCACGGTGAACTCCGCCGCCGCGCGGCTGCCATCGGCGTTCTGCATCACCACGATATCGGCCAGGCGCTCGCGGTAGCAGCGGTTCATCTTGTTCATGAACGCGGCGAACCTGGCCTTGCCCATCTGCCGTTCGCCCTGGTTGATATCGTGGATCACGTCTTCGCTGAGCAGGGCCAGAAACCCCGGCATGTCACCGGCGTTGAAGGCGGCGTAGTAAGCATTTACCAGTTCGGTAGCGGTCATGGAACAATACCTGTCGTGTAGGGAAAAGGCGGTGTGTTGGTTCGGATGATAGGGTTTCCCCTCAAGCCCGGCTTAGCCGAGCGCGTCATCCACATCGACAAAACGACCGCCAAGCATGGAAATACGCCTGTTGCACGGCGCCGCTATCGCGCCTTACATCGATGACCTCGCTCGCTTGCGCCTGACCGTGTTTCGCGAGTTTCCCTACCTCTACGACGGCACGCCCGTGTACGAAGCAGAGTATCTGGCCAGCTATGCCCGCTCCGGGCGCAGCCTGGTGGTACTGGCCCTGGATGATGGCAAGGTGGTCGGAGCCTCCACTGGCTTGCCGCTGGTGGACGGTGCACCCGAGTTCCAGCAGCCGTTCCTGGCCCAGGGCCGCGACCCGGCCAGTGTCTATTATTTCGGTGAGTCGCTGGTGCTGCCCGAGTACCGTGGCCGCGGCCTGGGCGTACGCTTCTTCATCGAGCGAGAGTCCTATGCACACAAGTTGGCCGAGTTCGACTACTGTGCGTTCTGCGCCGTCGAGCGGCCGGGTGTGCACCCGAGGCGGCCGGCTGATTACAAACCCTTGCAGGGGTTCTGGCGCAACCGCGGCTTCCTGCACGACCCCTCATTGCGCACCACCTATGCCTGGCGCGACTTGGACGAGCAGCAAAGCAGTGACAAGCTCATGTCGTTCTGGCTCAAGGAACTGCCGGTATGATCCGTGTGGCGGCCTGCCAGTACGCCATCGAGTTGCATGCAACCTGGGACGCCTACGCCGACCATCTGCAAGGTCTTTGCGCCGAAGCTGCAGCGGCGGGCGCTCAGCTGTTGCTGCTGCCGGAATACGCTGGGCTGGTACTCAGTGGCCAGTTGCCGGCCGAGCAGCGTGGTGACCTCAAGGCCTCCATCGCCGGTATCCAGCCACTTATCGCGCCTTGGCTGGCGTTGTGCGAAGCCATGGCGCGGCGCTGGGGTGTTTACCTGCAACCGGGCAGCGTGCCAGTGCTGGACCACGATGGGCGCTACCGCAACCGCGCCTGGCTGTTCGGCCCTGACGGGATTCTGGGGCATCAGGACAAGTTGATGATGACCCGCTTCGAGCGTGAGCAGTGGAACATCGCGGCGGGCCAGGGGCTGAAGGTGTTCGATACCGAACTGGGGCGCCTGGGCATTCTGATCTGCTATGACAATGAGTTCCCGATGCTGGCGCGGCAGTTGGCCGAAGCGGGCGTCGACCTGATCCTGGCCCCTAGTTGTACCGATACCGAAGCCGGCTACCACCGTGTGCGCATCGGCGCGCAGGCGAGGGCATTGGAAAACCAGATTGCAGTGTTGCAGAGCCCGACCGTGGGCTTGGCGCCGTGGTCGCCAGCACTGGATGAAAACATCGGGCGTGCGGGGCTGTTCGTGCCGCCGGATCACGGCATGCCGAGCAATGGGGTCATTGCCGAGAGCGGGCAACTGAGCCCGATGAGCAGCCAGTGGCTGGTGTGCGATGTCGACTTGGCTGAGGTGCGACGGGTGCGGGAAGAGGGGCAGGTGTTCACTCGGCGCGATTGGCCAGAGCAGTTCGAACGGATCCTTTGAAAAAGCGGCGGCCCCTTCGCGGGTTAAACCGGGAAAGGGCCGCCGCTGTTACACCTGTCTTACTTCACTTCTACCGCCAGGCTTTCGGCAATCTTGCTCTGCCACAGCGCAGGGCCGGTGATGTGCACCGACTCACCGTTGCTGTCCACCGCGACGGTGACCGGCATGTCCTTTACGTCGAACTCGTAGATCGCTTCCATGCCCAGCTCGGCGAAGGCCAGGACCTTCGACTTGCGGATGGCCTGGGCCACCAGGTAGGCGGCGCCGCCGACGGCCATCAGGTAGACGGCCTTGTTGTCCTTGATCGCTTCGATCGCGGTCGGGCCGCGCTCGGACTTGCCGATCATGCCCAGCAGGCCGGTTTGCTCAAGGATCTGGCGGGTGAACTTGTCCATGCGGGTCGCGGTGGTCGGGCCGGCTGGGCCTACCACTTCGTCACCGACCGGGTCGACCGGGCCGACGTAGTAGATGAAGCGGCCTTTGAGGTCCACCGGCAGCTCTTCGCCACGGTTGAGCATCTCGACCATGCGCTTGTGCGCGGCATCGCGGCCGGTGAGCATCTTGCCGTTGAGCAGGATGGTCTCGCCCGGCTTCCAGCTGGCGACTTCTTCCGGGGTGATGTCGTCGAGGTTGACGCGGCGGGCGCTTGGCCCGGCTTCCCAGACGATTTCCGGGTAGGCGTCCAGCGACGGCGCTTCCAGCTCGGCAGGGCCCGAGCCGTCCAGCACGAAGTGCGCGTGGCGGGTGGCGGCGCAGTTCGGGATCATGCACACCGGCAGCGAGGCGGCGTGGGTCGGGTAGTCCATGATCTTGACGTCGAGCACGGTGGTCAGGCCGCCCAGGCCCTGGGCACCGATGCCCAGCTGGTTGACCTTCTCGAACAGCTCCAGGCGGATCTCTTCGAGGCGGTTCTGCGGGCCACGGGCTTTCAGCTCGTGGATGTCGATGGACTCCATCAACACTTCCTTGGCCATCACTGCGGCCTTCTCGGCGGTACCGCCGATGCCGATGCCGAGCATGCCAGGCGGGCACCAGCCAGCGCCCATGGTCGGCACGGTCTTCAGTACCCAGTCGACGATCGAGTCGGACGGGTTGAGCATGGCCATCTTCGACTTGTTCTCGGAACCGCCGCCCTTGGCCGCGACGTCCACTTCGACCTTGTCGCCAGGGACGATCGAGTAGTGAATGACAGCCGGGGTGTTGTCCTTGGTGTTCTTGCGGGCACCGGCCGGGTCGGCCAGGATCGACGCACGCAGGACGTTTTCAGGCAGGTTGTAGGCGCGGCGCACACCTTCGTTGATCATGTCGTCGACGCTCAGGGTGGCGCCGTCCCAGCGCACGTCCATGCCGACGCGCACGAACACGGTGACGATACCGGTGTCCTGGCAGATCGGGCGGTGGCCGGTGGCGCACATGCGCGAGTTGATCAGGATCTGGGCGATGGAGTCGCGCGCGGCAGGCGACTCTTCACGCAGGTAGGCCTCGTGCATCGCCTGGATGAAATCGACGGGGTGGTAGTACGAGATGAATTGCAGGGCGTCGGCGACGCTCTGAATCAGGTCGTCTTGCTTGATCACGGTCATGCAGCGCGCTCCTCTTAAAGACGGGAACATTCGTAAAGGCTTTTCGACACTGCACACCCGTGTGTCGAAACGCCTGGCAAGGCGTCGGCAGGTCAGGCCGACGTAAAAAGGCGCGGCAGTATAGCGCGCCTGCGGCGGCGAAACACCTGCGTGTGGTCTGGACCTTGGTCTGCAGGCGGCGGGCATCCTTTTTGCTGCGGGTGCCCGCTTGCCTTAGAGTGGCCCTGTAGACCCGGAGAAATGTGACCATGCCTGAACTCTGTGTGGGCGAGCGCCGTTGGACGGTGCCCACCGGCAGCAACCTGCTCGATGCCCTGAACGAGGCCGGCTTGAACGTGCCCTACAGCTGCCGTGCCGGCAGTTGCCATGCCTGCCTGGTGCATTGCCTGGACGGGCAGCCGGCAGATGCCTTGCCCGAGGCCCTGGCGCTGGAAAAACACGCCCAGGGTTGGCGCCTGGCCTGCCAGTGCCGGGTGGTGGGCGACTTGCGCGTGGCGGTGTTCGACCCGCTGCAGGACGGCATTCCTGCGCAGGTCTGTGCGCTGGACTGGTTCGGCGAGGTATTGCGCCTGCGCCTGCGGCCAGAGCGAACACTGCGCTACCAGGCTGGCCAGCATGTGGTGTTGTGGAACGGTTCGGTAGCACGGCCCTATTCGCTGGCGAGCCTACCGGGGGAAGATGAATTTCTGGAATTTCATATCGACTGCCGACGGCCGGGGGCCTTTTGCGACAAGGCGCGGGGGTTGCAGGTGGGCGACGTGCTGCGCCTGGGCGAACTCAGGGGTGGGGCGTTGCACTACGATCCGGACTGGCAGGAGCGGCCGCTCTGGCTGTTGGCAGCGGGGACCGGGCTTGCGCCGTTGTGGGGCATCTTGCGCGAGGCGCTGCGCCAGGGGCATTGCGGCGAGATCAGGGTGATGCATGTGGCGCGTGAGCACGCCGGGCATTATCTGGCTGAGCCGTTGAAGAATATCGAAGGGGTGAGTATCGACCTGGTGCAGGCGGATCAGCTGGATGAAGCGTTGGCGGCGTTGCGGCCGTCTTCGCGGCAGACAGTCGCGCTGGTGTGCGGGGCGGCGGGGAGTGTGGAGCGGTTCGCGCGGCGGCTGTTTATTGCTGGGGTGCCGAGGGGGCAGGTGTTTGCCGATGTATTTGTCGAGCATGCCTGAAGGCGGTGTGCTGTGTGGGCCGGCCTCATCGCCGGCAAGCCGGCTCCCACAGGATCAGCGTCAGGCCAGAGGCTAGCGCAGTACAGGCCAGAGGCTGGCGCAGTAGCTGTGGGAGCCGGCTTGCCGGCGATGGGCCGCAAAGCGGCCCTGGGGAGGCAGATCAGCCAACCAGCGGATCACCGACATGCAAGATTTTCATGCCGTTGGTGCCACCGATGGTGTGGTAGCTGTCGCCCTTGGTCAGGATGACCCAGTCGCCTTGCTCCACCAGCCCACGCTTGAGCAGCTCGTCGACCGCCGCCTGGCTCACCTTGTCGGCCGGCAGCGATGCCGGGTCGAAGGCGATCGGGTAGACGCCGCGGAACATCGCGGTACGGGCCTGGGTGGCGCGGTGCGGGGTCAGTGCGTAGATCGGCACGTGCGAACGCAGGCGCGACATGATCAGCGGGGTGTAGCCACTTTCGGTGAGGGCGATGATCGCCTTGACGCCGGGGAAGTGGTTGGCGGTGTACATGGCCGCCAGGGCGATGCTTTCGTCGCAGCGCTCGAAGGTGGTGTGCAGGCGGTGGCTGGACTTCTGGTTGGTCGGGTGCTTTTCGGCACCTTGGCAAATACGCGCCATGGCCTGTACGGCTTCGATCGGGTAGGAACCGGCGGCACTTTCGGCCGACAGCATTACCGCATCGGTGTTGTCGAGCACGGCGTTGGCGACGTCAGACACTTCGGCGCGGGTCGGCATGGGGTTCTGGATCATCGACTCCATCATCTGGGTCGCCACGATCACCGCCTTGTTGTTGCGGCGGGCGTGCTGGATGATCTTCTTCTGGATGCCGATCAGCTCGGCGTCGCCGATTTCCACGCCAAGGTCGCCACGGGCAACCATGACTGCGTCGGAGGCGGCGATCAGGCCGTCGAGGGTCTCGTCGTCGGCAACGGCTTCGGCGCGCTCGATCTTGGCCACCAGCCAGGCGCTGCCGCCGGACTCGTCACGCAGCTTGCGGGCGTATTCCATGTCCTTGGCGTCACGCGGGAACGACACGGCCAGGTAGTCCAGGTCCATTTCCGCGGCCAGCTTGATGTCGGCCTTGTCTTTTTCGGTCAGGGCCGGAGCGGTCAGGCCGCCACCTTTGCGGTTGATGCCTTTGTGGTCCGACAGGGGGCCACCGACGATCACCACGCAGTGCAGGGCATCAGCGGTGGCGGTCTCGACGCGCATGACCACGCGGCCATCGTCGAGCAGCAGTTCGTCACCGACGCCGCAGTCCTTGACCAGGTCCGGGTAGTCGATACCGACGATGTCCTGGTTGCCTTCGGTCAGCGGGTGAGCGGTGGAGAAGGTGAACGTGTCACCGACTTTCAGTTCGATGCGCTTGTTGCTGAATTTGGCGATGCGGATCTTCGGACCCTGCAGGTCGCCCAGCAGTGCGACGTGGCGACCATTCTTGGCAGCGATCTCACGGATCAGGCGGGCGCGCGCCTTGTGCTCGTCCGGGGTGCCGTGGGAGAAGTTCAGGCGTGCCACGTCCAGGCCGGCGAGGATCAGTTGTTCGATCACTTCCGGCGAGTTGCTGGCGGGGCCAAGGGTGGCGACGATTTTGGTACGGCGGATGGTCATGCACAGACTCCTATAGTGAAGCGCAGCGAAAGGCTACTCCTGAATCGCGCTGTAGTCATTGTTCCGTTGCACTACCTGCAAGCAAGGCAGGGTGGCATTTGAACGGTCGGGGTATGCTTGCAAAACCCTGTGAAGATTTGCCGGTGCTGGCCGATACACTGGCATCAAAGGAGATCCCCCATGCGAGCCCTGATCGTTATCGTCCTGGCGGCCAGCGCCGTCGGCTGCACCCGCTGGTCCATGGACCACCACTTGAACAACGCCTACCGCGCCTATGACCGTGGCGACTGCCAACGGGTGATGCTCGAGCTGTCCCAGGTCGACCGCACCAGCCGTGCGCGGCCGTTCATCCACCCGGAAGTCTCCCTGCTGCGCGGCCAGTGCCTGGAGCGCCAGCAACTGTTCGTGGACGCCGCACAAACCTACGAGTACCTGATCCAGCAGTACCCGCGCAACGAATATGCCTACCGGGCCAAGGCGCGCTTGCAGACGCTGCAGAAGCTTGGGCACTATCGCGGTGGCGAGGCGGCGGTGGCCAGCCCGGTGAATACCTCTCCTTGGCGTTAACACCAAGGTATCGTTTATTTCACGGGATTTGCCGCACGCCCTGCGCTAACCTGTAACTCAGTTGTTACAACAACCGCCAGTACCTCGTATTCCTGGCTCCGGGTACGGACTGCACTTGTGACCATGTTCAACCAACGTCATATCGAACGCCATCAATTGCCTTGTGTGCTCAAGGTCTTCAACCGCTTTACCGATCAACCGATCGGGCAGCTGGGCAACGCCTCTGAAGATGGCCTGATGCTGATCAGCCAGCTCCCCGTGCTGGTCGGGCCGGACTTCGAGCTGCAGTTGCGTCTGCCCCTGGCCGGTGGCGGCTTTCAGTTCATCAATCTGACCGCCAGCTGCCTGTGGTGCCGCGAGGACCAGACGCCAGGCCATTACGACTCGGGCTTCATGCTGCTGCAAGCACCGCGCGAGTACGACGAGTTCGTGCGCTCGCTGCGCGACTATTTCAGCTTCAACCCGGCCAACGCTTCCGTCTGAGGCCAGGTCCGCTAGAATCGGGGCGACCTTGAATCAGGACGACCCCGTGACCTCCATCTTCTGGCACGACTACGAAACCACCGGCATCAACCCGCGCTGCGACCGGCCGCTGCAGGTCGCCGGTGTGCGCACTGACTTCGATCTCAACGAGGTCGAGGAGCCAATCAGCCTCTATTGCCGCCCGTCCGACGATATCCTGCCGCACCCGGCGGCTTGCCTGGTGACCGGTATCACCCCGCAACAGTTGGCCAACCAAGGCCTGTGCGAAGCCGAGTTCATGACCCGGGTGCATGAGCAACTGGCGCGTCCAGGTACCTGTGGCGCCGGCTACAACACCCTGCGTTTCGATGATGAAGTCACCCGTTACAGCCTGTACCGCAACTTCTTCGACCCCTATGCCCGTGAGTGGCAGGGCGGCAACAGCCGTTGGGACCTGATCGATGTGGTGCGCACGGCATATGCCCTGCGGCCAGAAGGTATCGTCTGGCCGCAACAGGACGGGCGCACCAGCCTGCGACTGGAACTGCTCAGCCAGGCCAATGGCATCGATCACGGCCATGCGCACGAGGCACTTTCCGACGTGCGGGCAACTATCGCGTTGGCGCGCCTGATCCGGCAGCACCAGCCCAAGTTGTTTGAATGGTTGTTCCAGTTGCGCAGCAAGCACAAAGTCATGGAGCAAATCCGTTTGTTGCAGCCGCTGGTACATATTTCAGGGCGCTTCTCGGCCGCGCGTAATTATCTGGGGGTGGTCTTGCCGTTGGCCTGGCACCCGCGTAATCGCAATGCACTGATTGTGTGCGACCTGCATCAGGAAACCCTACCCTTAATAAGGGAAAGTGCCGAGGTTTTGCGTGAACGCTTGTACACGCGCCATGAAGCATTGCCTGAAGGGCAATTACCGGTGCCGCTGAAGTTGGTGCAGATCAATCGCTGCCCGGTCGTGGCGCCGCTTTCAGTATTGCGTGCCGCGGATCAGCAACGGCTCGGTATTGATTTAGCAATGCTTCAATCACGCGGTGAGGCATTGGCCAGTCAGCAGCAGGAGTGGCAACACAAGCTGGAACATATCTACGGCCAGGATGACTTTGTTCCCAGTGAAGATCCGGAACAGCAGTTGTATGACGGTTTTCTGGGCGACCGTGATCGACGCCTGTGCGAGCAAGTGCGTACGCTGGACCCGGCGCAGTTGGGGCAGGGCCATTGGATGTTCGATGACCCGCGCATGCCCGAGTTGTTGTTCCGTTACCGGGCGCGCAACTTCCACGAGACCTTGAACAGTGAAGAACGCCAGCGATGGTACGGCTTCTGTCAGCAGCGTTTGAGCGACCCGCAGTGGGGCGCACCGAACACGCTGGGCGACTTTGAGCAGGCCCGGCAGAGCGCCTGGGCAAACGCAGACGAGGCTGGGCGCCGGGTGCTGGATGCCTGGCAGGCGCATGCCCGGCAATTGACCGAGCAATTTGCCATTGGCGCCTGAGTGGCGTTACCCAGGCAAATAAAAACGCCGGCATTGAGCCGGCGTTTTAATTTGAAGCAATAGCGGCTTTATGCGGACACATCAGTCCAGCAGGGTCGCCCAGCTTTCAACCACATCACCACCCCACTTGGCTTTCCATTCTTTCAGGGTCTTGTGGTTGCCGCCTTTGGTTTCGATCACTTCACCGTTGTGCGGGTTTTTGTATTGCTTGACCTTGCGCGCACGCTTGGTGGCGGTGGTCTTGACGGCGCCACGTGGCGCTTTGCTCAGTTTCGATTCTGGGTCGAGCAGGGCAATGACGTCGCGCAGCGACTTGGAGTACTCGCCCATCAGGGTGCGCAGTTTGCCTTCGAACTCCAGTTCTTTTTTCAGCTTGTCATCCTGAGACAGGTTGGCCAAGCGGGCCTGAAGTTCTTTGATGGCTTCTTCGGTGGCGCGGTATTCGTTGATCAGGGACATGGCGTGTTCCTTAATGCATGTTCAGAAATGTGTGGGCCAATAATAGACAGGCGAAACTCTCAAGTAAACCGATTACTAAGCCAATTAATTGTTAATTTGGCTGTGACAAAATATCTCAAGGTTAAGAAAAATTTACATAAGCCCCTGCAATTCGTCATGTTTGTCATCTGGCTGTAGCGGCGTGCTGTCGCAGCCTCCGGTTGGAGGTGGCGCTACCGGCGGGCGCAATGCTTACTGCGTTTTTGCGGGCGGGCCGCTAGAATGAGCGCCTTTGCGAAGTTCTGGAGTCTTAATTCATGCGCACCTATCGTCTGGTGATCGCCTGCCCCGACCGTGTGGGTATCGTGGCGAAAGTCAGTAATTTCCTGGCTTTGTACAATGGCTGGATCAACGAAGCCAGCCACCACTCCGATGAGCAGAGTGGCTGGTTCTTCATGCGCCATGAAATCCGTGCCGAATCCCTGCCATTCGGGATCGAGGCTTTCCGCGAAGCGTTCACGCCGATCGCCGAAGAGTTCTCCATGACCTGGCGTGTGACCGATTCGGCGCAGAAGAAGCGCGTCGTGCTGATGGCCAGCCGCGAATCCCACTGCCTGGCCGATCTGCTGCACCGTTGGCACACCGATGAGCTGGATTGCGATATCCCGTGCGTGATTTCCAACCACAACGACCTGCGCAGCATGGTCGAGTGGCACGGCATTCCGTTCTTCCACGTCCCGGTCGACCCGAAAGACAAGGCGCCGGCGTTTGCCGAAGTGTCGCGTCTGGTGCAGGAGCACGCGGCGGACGTGGTGGTGCTGGCGCGTTACATGCAAATCCTGCCGCCGCAGCTGTGCCAGGATTACGCTGAAAAAGTGATCAACATCCACCACAGCTTCCTGCCGTCGTTCGTCGGTGCCAAGCCGTACCATCAGGCCGCCCTGCGTGGGGTGAAGCTGATTGGCGCGACCTGCCACTATGTGACCGAAGAGCTGGACGCTGGCCCGATCATCGAGCAGGACGTGGTACGTGTGAGCCACGCCGACAGCATCGAGGACATGGTCCGGTTTGGCCGTGATGTCGAGAAGATGGTGTTGGCCCGTGGCCTGCGTTATCACCTGGAAGACCGCGTGCTGGTGCACGGCAACAAGACGGTGGTGTTCGACTGATCATCCAGGGGGCTGCATTGCAGCCCCTGTACATTTGGGCAGAAGATAATGGCAACTTCCCGCAACAAGCCCACTGCCTCGCCGCCCCCGACGCTTGGCGAAGGCTGCCTTGCCCGTTACGACCCCGACAGCTTGAGCGAGGAAGACGGCACCGACTTCCCCGATGCCGCCGAACTCTGGCGCCAGCTCAACCTGCCTGACGCCGGCAGCGCTCCAGCAGCGGGCGCGCCAACAGGCAGACAAACACCGGCCCGCCCGCCAGCAGATAAAAATAGTACGTGACCGCGCGCCAGATCAGGATCGCTGCGGCGGCTGTCGAACTGCCCACCAGCGGCGTCAGCAGGCTTGCCGAGGTCAGCTCGGCAGCCCCTGCGCCCCCCGGCAACAGGCTGAATTGTCCGGCGCTGAGCGAGAGCATCTGCACCAGAAAACTCGGGATCCACGACAGCTCCACGCCCAGGCCTTGCAACACCAGGTACAGCACGCTGTAGCGCAGGCTCCAGTGCGCGCAAGTGAGAGCAAACACCAGCGCCAGCGTGCGTTTGGGTAACTGCCAGGTGTGGGCCAGGGCTTCGATGAAGTGCAACAGCTTGCGTGCCCAGCGGCGTTGGCGCTGCGGCGACATGCCCAGGCGCTGCAAAAACCGCCCGTTGAAGCGCATCACGGAGCGTCGATAACGCAGCAGCGCCACGATCGCCGCCAGTGCCGAGCACAACAACAAGGCACTGCCAAGCAGCATGCTTTGCTGGCTGCGGCCCAGGCTGTGAAACACGGCATAGCCGGCAATCGCCAGCATCGCGCAGAAGAAGAACAGCAGGTCGTTCAACTGATCCATGGCGAACACGGCGCCACTGCGCGCCGGGCCAATACGGTCGCGCGCCAGCAGCGCCATGAGGGTCAGTGGCCCGCCACTGCCGCCTGGGGTGGTGCAGATGGCGAACTCGGTGGCCATCACCACGCCGAGGCTGCGCACGTGCCCAAGCCTTGCCCCTTGTTGGCCAAGCAGCAGGCGCAGGCGTACGGCGTTGATCATCCAGCACAGCAGAATCATGCCCAGCAGTGTCAGCATCAAGCCCGGGTCGAAGGCCTTGAGCCTGGGGAGCAGCTCGCTGCCGCCCAGCAGCGTCGGCACCAACACTGCGCACAGCATTGCCAGTGCCAGCCAGCCCAGGCGGTTCATGCGATTACCTGGCGCTCCAGCCAGGCCGATTTGGTCAACGGTTCACGGCCCTGCAGCAGCAAGTTGTCGAGGGTACGCAGCCAGTAATCGCGCGAGGAATGGTGGCGCATGTCCACCGGGTGCAGCCCAAGGCGCAGGGTTTCGGCAGCCCGCCAGCGCTTGCATTGCCAGTCGCAGACCACCCTCGACAGGCCGCGGCGCCACGCGCTGCGGGCGCTCCAGACCAGGCCTGGGGCATCGAATGCGGTGAAATCCGGCAAGCGATACACGTGCTGGGGGGAGCTGGTGTAGCGCAGCGGCAGTTGGCGCAGGGCTTGGCGTGTGCCCTGGCTCATCAGCCAGGCAGGGGCGACGAAGCCGGCGACAGGCCAGCCCTGCCTGGCGAACAGCTCCAGGCCTGCCTCCAGGCGTTGCAGGGCCTGCGCCTGGTCCAGGCCATAGAACTCGCCTTCATGGGTGTAGATACGGCGCATGAAGTACTCGCCCAGGCTGCGCGGCGATGGCCCTTCGTCGGCATGGTAGAACCCGTGCAGCGCCAGCTCGTCACCACGCGCCAGGCGCCGCTCGAGCATGCGGCAGAAGGTCGGTGAGCGGGCCAGCGCATTACGGTGATGAAAGTCCGGCACTACCAGCCAGGTCATGGGCACGTTGCCCAGCGCATCGACCGCTTGCACGAACGGTTGATAGTCCGGCCAGGTTTCCGGCGCGATGTCGTGCAGCACCAGCATCAGGCTGCCCGGTGCGGCGCTGGCCTCAGCCATGGGCGCGCACCCGTGGCTGGTGGCCGAGCACCGCCTGGTAGTGCTGCAGCAGGCCGTTGACCACGTTGTCCCACGAGTAATGCTGCTCGACATGGCTGCGTGCCTGCGCGCCGAGTTTGCGCACGCCCGCCTCGAACACCTCGCGCACTGCAGTGGCCATGGCCAGGCCATCGTTGGCCCGGCACAGGCGCCCACACTGGTCGTTGACGATCTCGCCAAACGCCCCGGCCTGCACGGCCACCACGGGTGTGGCACTGGCCATCGCTTCGAGAATGACCAGGCCAAAGGTTTCCTGGTCGCCGGCATGCACCAGCAGGTCGGCGCTGGCCACCAGCCGGGCGACTTCCTGCGGTGCGCAGAAGCGGTTGATGACGCTGACGTTGCCTGGGACGTTGGCCGGCATGTTCGAACCCACCAGCAACAGATGGTAGGGGCGCCCCAGGCGCTGCATGCAGTCGAGCAACACCGGCAGGTTCTTTTCCCGTGAGCCGCGGCCCGCGAAGATCAGCAGCCGGCTGGTGTCGGGGATACCCAGCTCTTCGCGCAGCTGCGTGTCGCGGTGCTGTGGGTTGAAGGTGACCAGGTCGACACCCAGGCGCTGCACGTGCACGTCGCGCACGCCAAGGCGGCGCAGCTTGTCGGCCATCACCTGGCTGGGCGCCAGCACCCGGTCGAAATTGCCGTACAGCTTGCTGACATAGGCTTCGACATTCGGCGTGAACCAGTTGCCCATGCGGTTACTGACCAGCAGCGGCAGGTCCGAGTGGTAGAAACCGATCACCGGCACATCGAGTTGCCGCCGCGCTTCCAGTGCAGCCCAGGCTGTCAGGTACGGGTCGCCCACTTCGATCAGGTCGGGTTTGAGGCCACGCAGCACATTGCACCACGGCGCCAGCCGCACCGGAAAGCGGTAGCCGTTGCCGAAGGGCAGGGGGGGGGCGGGCACGTGGTAGATGCCATCCGCGTGGCGCGCACTGGCGCCGGGGATCAGCAGGCTGTGGCGCACCCCTGGGATGGCGCCGAGACGGTGGTGTTTGGCATCAAGGTAAGTCCGCACGCCGCCACTGGCCGGGGCGTAGAACATGGTGATGTCAGCGATGTGCACGATCAGCATCCCTCCGGGATCGTCTTCGGGTCTGTCATCCGGCTGTAATGGGCCGGCGATGACACGCCTAAAGGTTGACCTACCAGAAGGATAGTTTGTTCGGTCGGATTCGCGGCAGGCAGCATGCTGCCTGCCGCTGGACGTCAGATCCGGAAGCTGCCGACCAGGTGTTTCAGGCGGGTAGCCTGGTGCTCCAGGTCCGAGCACGCACGCAGGGTGGCCTGCAGGTTCTCGACCCCTTCCTGGTTGAGCATGTTGATCTCGTTGATGTCCATGTTGATCGAGTCGACCACGGCAGTCTGCTCTTCGGTCGCGGTAGCTACCGACTGGTTCATGCCGTCGATCTCGCCAATGCGCACGGTGACGCTGTCCAGGCGTTCGCCGGCCTGGTTGGCGATGGCCATGCTGTCCTGACTGTGGCGCTGGCTCTGGCCCATGGTGTCGACCGACTCGCGAGCGCCGACCTGCAGTTCTTCGATCATGCTCTGCACCTGCTGCGCCGACTCCTGGGTGCGGTGCGCCAGGTTGCGCACCTCGTCGGCCACGACGGCAAAACCACGCCCGGCTTCACCGGCCCGCGCCGCCTCGATCGCGGCATTGAGCGCGAGCAGGTTGGTCTGTTGGGAGATGCTGGTGATCACCTCGAGAATCTGGCCGATGTTCACGGTCTTGCTGTTGAGTGTCTCGATGTGCGCGCTGGAGGTGACGATCAGGTCGGAGAGGTGGTTCATCGCCGCGATGTTGCGCTCCACCACCTGTTGCCCTTCTTCGGCCAGCAGGCGCGCAGAGCTGGCGTGCTGCGAAGCCTGTGCGGCATTGCCGGCGATTTCCTGGGCGGCGGCGCCCAGTTCGTTGATGGCGGCGGCCACGCTGTTGGTGCGGTTGGACTGCTCGTCGGAGTTGGTCATCGACGAGTTGGAGGCGCTGATGACCCGCAAGGCCACTTCATTGACCTGTTCGGTGGCCGAAGACACTTCGCGAATCGAGCCGTGAATACGTTCGACGAAGCGGTTGAAGGCCGTGCCGAGGATGCCGAATTCGTCGTGGTTGTGAATCTTCAGGCGTTTGGTCAGGTCGCCTTCGCCTTCGGCGATGTCTTCCATGGCACGGGTCATGGTCAGCAGCGGTTGCATCAGCACGCGGATCAGCAGGCCGAGCAGGCCGATGATGATCACCACCGCCACCACCGTGGCGATCACCGCCGAGGTGCGGAAGGTGCTGAGCATGGCGAAGGCCTTGTCCTTGTCTACCGACAGGCCGATGTACCAGTTGGCCGAGGGCAGGCCCTTGATCGGGGTGAAGGTCAGCAGGCGAGCCTGGCCATCGGCCTGGATTTCGGTCAGCTCACCGGACAGTTTCGGCGTGTGCTGGGGGAACAGGTCCGACAGCGACTTCATCACCAGTGCTTTGTCCGGGTGGACCAGGATCTTGCCCTGGTCATTGACCAGGAAGGCGTAGCCCATGCCGCCGAAGTTCAGCGAGTTGATGATCTGCACCAGGCCGTCCAGGGCCAGGTCGCCCCCGACCACGCCGACGCTGCTGGACACTTTGTCGAGGATGCCGATGACCATCTTGTTGGTGGTCATGTCGATATAGGGTTCGGTGAGGATGGCGCCCTGGGCGTTCATGCCGTCCTTGTACCAGGGGCGGCTGCGCGGGTCGTAGCCCTCGGGCATCGGCGAGTCGGGGCGCACGCTGAAGCCGCCGTCGACCTTACCCAGGTAGACCGTCAGGAAGCTGGACGTCAGGGCATTCTGGCCCATCAGCGTTTCGGCATTGGCCGGTTGCTGGGCAATGTTCTGTGCCAGGTTCTCAACCAGTTTGATACGGCCTTCGAACAGGTTGCGAATGTTGGTCGAAGTGGACGCGCCCATTTCAGCCAGATAATTCTCCAGGTTCTCGCGGATGGCATTACGCTGGAGATAATCGTTGTAGAGAGTGAACAGGCTGAAGGCGAGTATCACGATCAGTGATGCGGCGAAAAGAATCTTGTGGCTGAAACGAAGGCTTTTGTTCATGGCGTAATCGGTTCCGCTAAGGTTTTTATCGGGCGTTCGCACGCGTACCGCTATAAAAAGTGCAACATCCCGAAATTCCTTTCTGGGGTGTTCTGTCTTTAAAGGCGAATATCATCCCGACGTATCGGCTGACGGGTGGGCAAGCTTGAGCAGAGGACTAAAAAGATGCCGCAATCTTCGACCATAGTTGTAGGCGCTGGCCCGGATGGCCAGCCTGTGAATCAAGCCATGCGCCTGGCCAACCGCCATGGGCTGGTCGCCGGTGCCACGGGTACCGGCAAGACCGTGACCCTGCAGCACCTGGCGGAGGTATTCAGTGACGCGGGCGTGGCGGTGTTCGCGGCTGACGTCAAAGGTGACCTGTGCGGTGTCGGTGCTGCCGGTGCGCCGCAAGGCAAGGTGGCCGAGCGCATCGCCGGCATGCCCTGGCTGGGCTATAAGGCGCAGGCTTATCCCCTGAGCCTGTGGGATATCGCCGGGCAGTCCGGGCATCCATTGCGCACCACCCTCAGCGAAATGGGGCCGCTGTTGCTGGGCAACCTGCTGGAGCTGACCGACAGCCAACAGGCGGCGCTGTATGCCGCGTTCAAGGTGGCCGACCGGGAGGGCCTGCTGCTACTCGACCTCAAGGACCTCAAGGCGCTGTTGGCACACCTGAAAGACAACCCGCAGTTGCTGGGTGAAGACAGCGCGCTGATGACCACGGCCTCGACCCAGGCCTTGTTACGTCGCCTGGCAACCCTGGAGCAGCAGGGCGCCGAGGCGCTGTTCGGTGAGCCGGCGCTGCAGCTGGAAGACCTGTTGCGACTGGACGCCGATGGCCGCGGGCGAATCCACTTGCTCGATGCCAGCCGGTTGGTGCATGAGGCGCCAAAGGTGTACGCCACCTTCCTGTTGTGGCTGCTGGCCGAGCTGTTCGAGCAACTGCCGGAGCGCGGCGATGCCGACAAACCGGTGCTGGCGCTGTTTTTCGATGAGGCGCATCTGCTGTTCAACGGTACGCCCAAGGCCCTGCAGGACCGCCTGGAGCAGGTGGTACGGCTGATTCGTTCCAAGGGCGTTGGGGTGTTTTTCGTCACCCAATCGCCAGGCGACCTGCCGGATACCGTGCTGGCTCAGTTGGGCCTGCGCATCCAGCACGGGTTGCGCGCATTCACCGCCAAGGAGCAGAAGTCGCTGCGGGCCGTGGCCGATGGCTTTCGCCCCAACCCGGCGTTCGACACGCTGGCGGTGCTGACCGAACTGGGTATCGGCGAGGCGCTGGTCGGCACGCTGGAAGAGAAGGGCACGCCGGCGATGGTCCAGCGGGTGCTGATCGCGCCGCCGCAATCGCGTATTGGCCCATTGAGTGCTGTCGAGCGCAGTGCCTTGATTGCCGGGTCGCCGCTGGTGGGGCGCTATGACAAGCCGATCGACCGCGAATCGGCTTACGAAATGCTGACTCAGCGCAAGGGCGAGCCGGTAGAGCCAGCGCCGGTACCAAAGGCAGATGAAGAGAGTTTGGCCGACAAGGCCGGGGATTTTTTGCAGAGTGCGGCAGGGCAGGCGATCAAGTCTGCGGTGCGCCAGGCGGCCAATCAGCTGGGGCGGCAACTGGTGCGCGGGCTGATGGGGTCATTGTTGGGGGGCAAGAAGCGGTAGTTTGTCTGCATCGGCCTCTTCGCGCCGAGCCGCCATGAAGAGGCCAGCATTGACCCATGAAAAAGGCGCCCTGAAGGCGCCTTTTTCATGACGGCAGATTGACTTAGCCAATCGCCTTGGAGGCCAGCCAGAACAGACCCGCTGCCAGGCCCATCGAGGCAGGCAGGGTCAGCACCCAGGCCAGCAGGATGGTTTTCACCGTGCCGCCTTGCAGGCCGCTCTTGTTGGCGACCATGGTGCCGGCCACGCCGGACGACAACACGTGGGTGGTCGAAACCGGCAGTGCGAAGACGTTGGCCAGGCCGATGGCGCAGGCGGCGGTGATCTGCGCCGACATGCCCTGGGCATAGGTCATGCCCTGCTTGCCGATCTTCTCGCCAACGGTCAGTACCACACGCTTCCAGCCAACCATGGTACCCAGGCCCAGGGCCAGGGCAACGGCCACGATCACCCAGAACGGGGCGTATTCGGTGGTGGCGGTGAGGTCCTTGCGCAGCTTGTCGAGGTCGGCCTTTTCACGCGCGTCCAGGCCTGGCAGCTTGCCAACCTTCTTCGCGGTGTCATCCAGGCACAGCAGGTAGCGGCGAACTTCCACGCGCTTGTCGGCATCCAGCGCGCGGTAATCGGTCACGCCTTGCAACGAGGACTGCAACGCGGCGATGGTCGGCTCGGTCTGCTGCGGGTTGCAGCTGAACTGCTCTGGCAGGTCGCTGGCCTGTGCCTTGCCCAGTGCCAGGAACTCGCCCAGGGTCGGGGCGTTGCGCTGGTAGAACTGGCTCAGGTGCATGGTCGCGTCGCGGGTACGCTCGATCTGGTAGGTGGTGCTGTTCAGGTCGAGGACAAACTTGGCCGGGACGATGCCAATCAGCACCAGCATGATCAGGCCGATGCCTTTCTGGCCATCGTTGGAGCCATGCACGAAGCTCACGCCCATCGCCGAAATCACCAAGACCAGGCGGTTCCAGAAGGGCGGGTGCTTCTTGTCGTCGAGCTTGCGACGCTGTTCCGGCGTCTTATGCATCTTCGACAGCGGGCGCCACCATTTCAGGCCGATCAGGACCAAGGCGGCCACAGCGAAGCCGGCCATGGGCGAGACCACCAGCGACATGGCAATGTCGATCGCCTTCTGCCAGTTGACGCCGTCACCCAGCGGGATGTCGTTGATCAGGGCATTGGCCAGGCCCACGCCGAGGATCGAGCCGATCAGGGTGTGCGAGCTGGAGGCCGGGATACCGAAGTACCAGGTGCCCAGGTTCCAGGTGATGGCCGCGGCCAGCAACGAGAAGACCATGGCCAGGCCATGCCCGGTGTTCACATTGATCAGCAGTTCGACCGGCAGCAGGTGAACGATGGCATAGGCCACCCCGACACCACCGAGCAGAACGCCAAGGAAGTTGAACACCCCGGAGAAGAACACGGCCAGGTGTGGCGGCATGGCTTTGGTATAGATGACGGTGGCTACCGCGTTGGCGGTGTCATGAAAGCCATTGATGAACTCGAATGCGAGCACGAAGGTCAGGGCGAGCAGCAGGCTCACCAATACCCAGGCATCCAGTCCGCTGAATAAATCGATCATGAAGGTTGTCTGGCGGTCATTTGGGGGGCGGGATTATGCCAGAAAACCTTGGCAATCGATGCACCCGCAGCTGACCGATGGCAGCGTTGTGAACGGCATCCAGGCGGTGTGGGAGACGGCATAAACCCGAAAAAGTTCAGTTAAAAGCCACAAAAATAGCCAAAGTGCGCCAAATTTCTGAAAAATGGACAGTCTGGTGAGGGTTCAAACGGCCGTATGAAATTTGTGTAATTCCATTTCATCCTCGGCCGTTCGGTAAGGATAAGCCGCGTCGGGGGCCGTTGGACCCTCGACGCGATGGCAGATGCAAAGGACGGGGCAGACTGCTCAGGGTTCTTCGCTGCGCAGTTCTTTCTCCATCTTTTCCAGTTCCTGGTTGAACGCCTGGTCCTGGACCGTGGCACGTTTACGCCAAGGCTTGCGCTCCGGCTCCGACTGAGCGGCGTAAGTGGTGACTTCACCGCCGTAAACTTCCTTGTAACGTTCAGCCTGGCGCTCGAGTTCCGCGCGCAGTTCATCTTTCGTCACAGTAATACCTGAATGTAAAAATGGCCGGTGTTGCGTGCACGCGCTAATTGCCCATGCACAGGACGTGCTGGTCGCCAATAGGGGTCAAGCCGGTATTGCTTCGCCGGAGTATCGATCCGGACCAGCACAATCGATTATAGCAATGGCAAAATCGTCAAACAGTCTTATTTACCCAACCCTGACATCCATTGTCAAAGTTTCCCGGTTGAGCCTGCTCTTAGTCGGAACAGCCAGCAGTTACAAAGTTCGCCCTGTGTCTATTGCCGGACAAGCAAATAAAAACGGCCTCGCACAGGGCGAGGCCGTTGCCTGGGGACTTCTACGGTGGGTACCTGACCAGTCTCTCCAAAGAAGCCACAAGTGGCAGGAGAAAGGTATAAGCAAACGTGTCGGCGGTCAATTGCGATTATCGGCCGTTTGTTCGATAATCGCACGAAGCAGCGATTTTTTTGAGGTGAGCGATGAGCGACGAAACCCCGGTCAACCAATCTGCCAGCCCAGACTCGGCACGCCCGACGACACCGGCCATGGCGCCGCCGATCGTGGCGTCCCCGGCCAAGCGCATCCAGGCCTTCACCGGCGATCCGGACTTCATGACCTCGCTGGCGCGCGGCCTGGCTGTGATCCAGGCATTCCAGGAGCGCAAGCGCCACCTGACCATCGCCCAGATCAGCCACCGTACCGAGATCCCTCGGGCGGCAGTGCGCCGTTGCCTGCATACGCTGATCAAGCTGGGCTACGCCACCACCGACGGGCGCACCTACTCGCTGCTGCCCAAGGTACTGACGCTGGGGCATGCCTACTTGTCGTCGACGCCGCTGGCGGTTTCGGCCCAGCCGTATCTGGACCGCATCAGCGATCAGCTGCACGAGGCCGCCAACATGGCCACCCTCGAAGGCGATGACATTCTATATATAGCCCGTTCGGCCACCGTCGAACGGCTGATCTCGGTCGACCTGTCGGTCGGTGGGCGGCTACCCGCGTATTGCACGTCGATGGGGCGCATCCTGTTGGCCGCGATGGACGACACCAGCTTGCGCGAGTACCTCGACCGTGCCGACTTGAAGGCCCGGACCAGCCGTACCCTGCATGACCCCGAATCGCTGTTTGCCTGCATTCAACAGGTCCGCGCACAGGGCTGGTGTGTGGTCGACCAGGAACTGGAACAGGGGCTGCGGTCGATTGCGGTACCGATCTATGACGCGTCGGGGCAGGTGCTGGCTGCGTTGAATGTCAGTACCCACGTCGGGCGCGTGAGCCGCAGTGAGCTGGAGCAGCGGTTCTTGCCCATCCTGCTGGCCACCAGCCGAGACCTGTGCCATCAGCTGTTTGGCTGAAACAACACAGGGGGGGCGCTGTGCACCGTTATCGAACACACCAACCGTTTCCTGTTCGATAAACGCACAGTGTCGCTCCGGGTGAATTGCGCCCCCTTCATTCGCTGATTAATGTCTCTCGCAACGGTCGGCTCAGCCGACCGAACAAGAACAACACAAGAGGCGCACACCATGACCACTGTCACCTTGCTGCCGCGGCCGCACCCGCACGCAGTCTCGTTGTATCCAGGCTGACCCAGGCCGCACTCCATCGACTTTGAACCCTGTACTGGTTGCCCCTGTGCAGCGGCCCGACCGTGCCCAATCTCTGGATAACAACAATGAACAAACCACACTCTGTCGGGAACTGCCTCGACGTCCAGTCGTTCATCAATGACCAACCGCTGTCGCGCTATCAATGGCGCGTGGTGATCCTTTGCTTCCTGATTGTCTTCCTCGATGGCCTGGACACCGCCGCCATGGGCTTCATCGCCCCGGCGTTGTCGCAGGAGTGGGGCATCGACCGCGCCAGCCTCGGGCCGGTGATGAGCGCCGCGTTGATCGGCATGGTGTTCGGCGCCTTGGGCTCGGGCCCGTTGGCCGACCGTTTTGGCCGCAAGGGCGTGCTGGTTGGCGCGGTGCTGGTGTTCGGCGGTTTCAGCCTGGCCTCGGCGTATGCCACCAACGTCGATCAGTTGCTGGTGCTGCGTTTCCTGACCGGGCTGGGCCTGGGCGCCGGCATGCCAAACGCCACCACGCTGCTCTCCGAGTACACCCCCGAGCGCCTCAAGTCGCTGCTGGTCACCAGCATGTTCTGCGGCTTCAACCTGGGGATGGCCGGTGGCGGGTTCCTTTCCGCGAAGATGATCCCGGCCTACGGCTGGCACAGCCTGCTGGTGGTCGGCGGTGTGCTGCCGTTGCTGCTGGTCGTGGTGCTGCTGGTCTGGCTGCCGGAGTCGGCGCGCTTTCTGGTGGTGCGCAACCGCGGCACCGACAAGGTACGCAAGACCCTGGCGCCGATCGCCCCGGCCGTAGTGGCGCAGGCGGCCAGCTTCAGTGTGCCGGAGCAGAAGGTGGTCGCTGCACGCAACGTGTTTGCGGTGATCTTCTCCGGCACCTATGGCCTGGGCACGATGCTGCTGTGGCTGACCTACTTCATGGGCCTGGTGATCGTCTATCTGCTGACCAGCTGGCTGCCGACACTGATGCGTGACAGCGGTGCGAGCATGGAGCAAGCCGCGTTCATCGGAGCGTTGTTCCAGTTCGGTGGTGTGCTCAGTGCCGTGGCGGTCGGTTGGGCCATGGACCGCTACAACCCGCACAAGGTCATCGGCATCTTCTACCTGCTGGCGGGCGTGTTTGCCTACGCAGTCGGCCAGAGCCTGGGCAATATCACCGTGCTTGCCACCCTGGTGCTGGTGGCCGGGATGTGCGTGAACGGTGCGCAATCGGCCATGCCGTCGCTGGCGGCGCGCTTCTACCCGACCCAGGCGCGCGCCACGGGCGTTTCGTGGATGCTCGGCATCGGCCGTTTCGGTGCGATCCTCGGTGCCTGGAGTGGCGCGACGCTGCTGGGCCTGGGCTGGAACTTCGAGCAGGTACTGACGGCGTTGCTGGTGCCGGCGGCGCTGGCGACCGTGGGTGTGATCGTGAAAGGGCTGGTAAGCCACGCGGACGCGACCTGATCACGTGCTGAGAGGGCTGCCTTGCAGCCCTGTTGGAGAGGGGTAGCAGGGCAACAAGCTGTTCGATAATCGCACAAATAGTCGATTATCGGATTGTCAGCAACCCACCCGTCTCCTTAATCTGAGCTCAACGTAGCACCCTGACCAGGAGTCTCCAAATGGCTGCAATTCTCCCGCTTCACGAAGCCGTGAAGCAGTTCATCCAGGACGGCGATACCGTCGCCCTCGAAGGCTTCACCCACCTGATCCCGACCGCCGCCGGCCATGAGATCATCCGTCAGGGCAAGCGCGACCTGACCCTGGTGCGTATGACCCCGGACCTGATCTACGACCAACTGATCGGTGCCGGCTGCGCCAGCAAGCTGATCTTCTCGTGGGGTGGCAACCCAGGAGTCGGCTCGCTGCACCGCCTGCGCGATGCGGTCGAAAAACAGTGGCCGCATGCGATCGAAATCGAAGAGCACAGCCACGCTGACCTGGCCAACGCCTACGTCGCCGGTGCATCCGGCCTGCCGTTCGCGGTGCTGCGTGCCTACGCCGGCTCCGACTTGCCGAAGGTCAACCCGCTGATCCAGAGCGTGACTTGCCCATTCACCGGTGAAGTGCTCGCCGCCGTGCCGTCGGTGCGCCCGGACGTGACCGTGATCCACGCCCAGAAAGCCGACCGCAAGGGCAACGTCCTGCTGTGGGGCATCCTCGGCGTGCAGAAGGAAGCGGCCCTGGCGGCCAAGCGTTGCATCGTCACCGTCGAAGAAATCGTCGATGACCTGCAGGCGCCGATGAACGCCTGCGTGCTGCCAACCTGGGCCCTCAGCGCGGTATGCCTGGTGCCGGGTGGCGCGCACCCGTCCTACGCCCACGGTTACTACGAGCGTGACAACCGCTTCTACCAGGCCTGGGACCCGATCGCGCGCAACCGCGAGACGTTCACCGCCTGGATCGACACCTACATCCGTGGCACCGCCGATTTCAACGCATTCAAGGCCAAGCTGGCCAGCACCGCGGAGGCTGCACAATGAGCTACTCCACCTCTGAAATGATGACCGTTGCCGCTGCCCGTCGCCTGCGCAACGGCGCTGTCTGCTTCGTGGGCATCGGCCTGCCGTCCAAGGCCGCCAACCTGGCGCGCCTGACCTCCTCGCCAGACGTGGTGCTGATCTACGAATCCGGCCCGATCGGCGCCAAGCCGAGCGTGCTGCCGCTGTCGATCGGCGATGGCGAACTGGCCGAAACCGCCGACACCGTGGTGCCGACCGGCGAGATCTTCCGCTATTGGCTGCAAGGCGGGCGCATCGACGTGGGCTTCCTGGGTGCTGCCCAGGTCGACCGCTTCGGCAACATCAACACCACTGTGGTCGGTGATTACCACGCACCGAAAACCCGCCTGCCGGGTGCCGGTGGCGCCCCGGAAATCGCCGGTTCCGCCAAGCAGGTGCTGATCATCCTCAAGCAGTCGCCACGTGCCTTCGTGGACAAGCTGGACTTCATCACGTCGGTTGGCCACGGTGAAGGTGGCGATTCGCGTAAGCGCCTGGGCCTGCCGGGCGAAGGGCCGGTGGGCATCATCACCGACCTGTGCATCATGGAGCCGGAAGCCGGCACCCATGAGTTTGTCGTGACCGCAATCCACCCGGGTGTGACCCGCGAGCAGATCATCGCGGCCACTGGCTGGGCGATCCGTTTTGCCGACGATGTAGAGACCACCGCCGAACCCACCGAGGTCGAGCTGGGTGCCCTGCGTGACCTCGAAGCCCGTACCGCTGCGGCCCACGGCCAAGTGGCAGGAGAAGCCTGATGCGCGACGTATTCATCTGTGACGCTATCCGCACCCCGATCGGCCGCTTCGGTGGCGCCTTGGCCGGCGTGCGTGCCGACGACCTGGCAGCGGTGCCGCTGAAGGCGCTGATCGAGCGCAACCCGGGTGTGCAGTGGGACCAGCTCGACGAAGTGTTCTTCGGCTGCGCCAACCAGGCCGGTGAAGACAACCGCAACGTGGCACGCATGGCGCTGCTGTTGGCCGGCCTGCCCGACAGCGTCCCGGGCGTGACCCTCAACCGCCTGTGCGCTTCGGGCATGGACGCCATCGGTACGGCATTCCGTGCCATCGCCAGTGGCGAGATGGAGCTGGCCATCGCCGGCGGGGTCGAGTCGATGTCGCGTGCCCCGTTCGTCATGGGCAAGGCCGAAAGCGGCTACTCGCGCAACATGAAACTCGAAGACACGACCATCGGCTGGCGCTTCATCAACCCGCTGATGAAAAGCCAGTACGGCGTGGACTCCATGCCTGAAACCGCTGATAACGTCGCGGACGATTACCAGGTTTCCCGCGCCGACCAGGATGCTTTCGCCCTGCGCAGCCAGCAGAAGGCCGCTGCGGCCCAGGCTGCCGGCTTCTTCGCCGAAGAGATCGTGCCGGTGCGTATCGCTCACAAGAAGGGCGAAACCATCGTCGAGCGCGATGAACACCTGCGCCCGGAAACGACCCTTGAGGCACTGACCAAGCTCAAGCCGGTCAATGGCCCGGACAAGACCGTCACCGCTGGCAACGCGTCAGGCGTGAATGACGGTGCGGCGGCACTGATCCTGGCCTCGGCGGAAGCGGTGAAGAAGCATGGCCTGACCCCGCGTGCCCGCGTGCTCGGCATGGCCAGCGGCGGCGTTGCACCGCGGGTAATGGGCATCGGCCCGGTACCGGCGGTACGCAAGCTGACCGAGCGCCTGGGTGTGGCAATGAGCGATTTCGACGTGATCGAGCTCAACGAAGCGTTCGCCAGCCAAGGCTTGGCGGTGCTGCGTGAGCTGGGTGTGGCCGATGATGCACCGCAGGTGAACCCCAACGGCGGCGCGATCGCCCTGGGCCACCCGCTGGGCATGAGTGGTGCGCGGCTGGTGCTGACAGCGCTGCATCAGTTGGAGAAAAGCGGCGGGCGCAAAGGCCTGGCGACCATGTGTGTAGGGGTCGGCCAAGGTCTGGCGCTTGCCATCGAGCGCGTTTGATCTGTACCGGCCCTATCGCCGGCAAGCCGGCTCCCACAAGGAACCACGCATTCCCTGTAGGAGCCGGCTTGCCGGCGATAGGGCCGGTATGTTCGACACAAGGCTAATGGCCCGCCCGCTAGCGGAACGAGTGTGTTACTAGGTATGTCTAGACTTACCTAGCACCCTCCAGGAGTAAAACCGTCATGACCTCAGCCTATTACACCGGCGAAGAACGCAGTAAGCGCATCTTCGCCATCGTCGGTGCCTCTTCAGGCAACCTGGTGGAATGGTTCGACTTCTACGTCTACGCCTTCTGCGCGATCTACTTCGCCCCGGCGTTCTTCCCCTCAGACGACCCGACCGTGCAGTTGCTCAACACTGCCGGCGTGTTCGCTGCGGGCTTTTTGATGCGCCCCATCGGTGGCTGGATCTTCGGCCGCCTGGCCGACCGCCATGGCCGCAAGAATTCCCTGATGATCTCGGTGCTGATGATGTGTTTCGGCTCCTTGATGATCGCCTGCCTGCCCACCTACGCCAGCATCGGCACCTGGGCCCCGGCGCTGCTGTTGCTGGCCCGCCTGATCCAAGGCCTGTCGGTGGGCGGCGAATACGGCACTACCGCCACCTACATGAGTGAAGTGGCACTGCGCGGCCAGCGCGGGTTCTTCGCCTCGTTCCAGTACGTCACGCTGATCGGCGGCCAGTTGCTGGCGGTGCTGGTGGTGGTGATCCTGCAACAACTGCTGACCGAAGACGAATTGCGTGCCTGGGGCTGGCGCATTCCGTTCGTGGTCGGGGCCATTGCCGCGCTGATCTCCCTGATGCTGCGCCGTTCGCTGCACGAGACCAGCAGCGCCGAAACCCGCAATGACAAGGACGCAGGGTCGGTCAAAGGCCTGTTCCGCAACCACGCAGCCGCCTTCATCACCGTGCTTGGCTACACCGCCGGCGGCTCGCTGATTTTCTATACCTTCACCACCTATATGCAGAAATACCTGGTCAACACCGCCGGCATGACCGCGAAGAATGCCAGTTACGTGATGACCGGTGCATTGTTCCTGTTCATGGTGCTGCAGCCGTTCTTCGGCATGCTCTCCGACCGCATCGGCCGCCGTAACTCCATGCTGCTGTTCGGCGCCCTGGGTACGTTGTTCACTGTCCCCTTGCTGATGGCGTTGAAGACCGTCACCAGCCCGTTCATGGCCTTCGTGTTGGTCAGCCTGGCGCTTTGCATCGTCAGCTTCTACACCTCGATCAGCGGCCTGGTGAAGGCCGAAATGTTCCCCCCACAGGTGCGGGCGCTGGGTGTGGGCCTGGCTTATGCGGTGGCCAACGCGATGTTCGGCGGTTCTGCCGAATACGTGGCGCTGGGCTTGAAAACCCTGGGCATGGAGAACACCTTCTACTGGTACGTGACGGCAATGATGGCCATTGCCTTCCTGTTCAGCTTGCGCCTGCCGAAACAGGCGGCATACCTGCACCATGATGATTAAGGACGTGGCATGACCAACCAGCTGTTCGACGCCTACTTCACCGCCCCGGCCATGCGCGAGATTTTCTCCGACCGCGGCCGCCTGCAGGGCATGCTCGATTTCGAAGCCGCCCTGGCCCGTGCCGAGGCCGCTGCGGGGCTGGTGCCGCACAGTGCGGTCGCAGCCATCGAGGCCGGCTGCCGGGCCGAGCGTTATGACGTTCGCGCGCTGGCCGAGGCCATCGCCACGGCCGGCAACTCGGCGATTCCGCTGGTCAAGGCGCTGGGCAAGGTGATCGCCACCGGCGTGCCTGAGGCCGAGCGCTACGTGCACCTCGGTGCGACCAGCCAGGATGCGATGGATACCGGGCTGGTGCTGCAGTTGCGTGATGCCCTGGAGCTGATCGAGGGTGACCTCGCCAAGTTGGCTGAAACCCTGTCGCGCCAAGCCTTGCAGCATGCCGATACACCGTTGGTGGGGCGTACCTGGCTGCAGCATGCCACGCCGGTAACCCTGGGCATGAAGCTGGCGGGTGTGCTTGGCGCCTTGACGCGCCATCGCCAGCGCCTGCAGGAGTTGCGCCCACGTTTGCTGGTGCTGCAGTTCGGGGGCGCCTCCGGCAGCCTGGCGGCCTTGGGCAGCAAAGCGTTGCCGGTCGCCGAAGGCTTGGCCGAACAGCTGAAACTGACCTTGCCTGAGCAGCCATGGCATACCCAGCGCGACCGCCTGGTGGAATTCGCCTCGGTGCTAGGCCTGGTTGCCGGTAGCCTGGGCAAGTTCGGCCGCGACATCAGCTTGCTGATGCAGACCGAAGCGGGTGAGGTATTCGAGCCTTCCGCGCCAGGCAAGGGCGGTTCGTCGACCATGCCGCACAAGCGCAACCCGGTGGGCGCTGCGGTGCTGATCGGTGCCGCCACACGTGTGCCGGGGCTGCTGTCAACGCTTTACAGTGCCATGCCCCAGGAGCACGAGCGTAGCCTCGGCCTGTGGCATGCCGAGTGGGAAACACTGCCGGATATCTGCTGCCTGGTCTCTGGCGCCTTGCGCCAGGCCCAGGTGATCGCCGAGGGCATGGAGGTGGACGCCGAGCGCATGCGCCGCAACCTCGACCTGACTCAAGGCCTGGTGCTGGCCGAGGCGGTGAGCATCGTCCTGGCCCAACGCCTGGGCCGCGACCGCGCCCATCACCTGCTGGAGCAATGCTGCCAGCGCGCCGTCGCCGAACAGCGCCACTTGCGCGCCGTACTGGGCGACGAGCCGCAGGTGACGGCCGAGTTGACCGAGCAAGAGCTCGACCGCCTGCTCGACCCTGCCCATTACCTCGGCCAGGCTCGCGTCTGGGTGGCGCGCGCCGTGGCTGAACATCAACGTTTCACTGCCTGAAGGAGACCGCTGTGGCGCATTTGCAACTGGCCGATGGCGTACTGAACTATCGACTCGATGGCCCGGAAGATGCCCCGGTGCTGGTATTGTCCAACTCGCTGGGCACTGACCTGGGCATGTGGGACAGCCAGATTCCGCTGTGGAGCGAGCATTTCCGAGTGCTGCGTTATGACACCCGTGGCCACGGCGCTTCGCTGGTCACTCAGGGCCCTTACAGCATCGAACAGCTGGGCCGTGATGTGCTGGCGCTGCTCGATGCGCTGGATATCCCCCATGCGCACTTCGTCGGCCTGTCGATGGGCGGCCTGATCGGCCAGTGGCTGGGCATCCATGCGGGCCATCGCCTGCACAGCCTGACCCTGTGCAACACGGCTGCCAAGATTGCCAACGACGAGGTGTGGAACACCCGCATCGACACGGTGCTCAAGGGTGGCCAGCAGGCCATGGCCGACCTGCGCGACGCGTCCATCGCCCGCTGGTTCACCCCCGCGTTTGCCGAGGCCCAGCCTGCACAGGCGCAGCGCATCTGCCAGATGCTGGCGCAGACCTCGCCCGAAGGCTACGCCGGCAATTGCGCGGCCGTGCGTGATGCCGATTTCCGTGAGCAACTGGGCCGAGTCCAGGTGCCAACGCTGGTCGTTGCCGGTACCGAAGACGTGGTGACCACGCCGGAACATGGCCGCTTCATGCAGGCCGCGATCATTGGTGCGACCTATGCCGAATTCCCGGCTGCGCACTTGTCCAACGTCGAGATCGGCGAGGCGTTCAGCCGCCGCGTGCTTGACTTCCTGCTGGCTCGCTGAGGACTGCACCATGGATGAGAAACAACGTTACGACGCTGGTATGGAAGTACGCCGCGCGGTGCTCGGCGATGCCCACGTGGACCGCAGCCTGGAGAAGCTCAACGACTTCAACGGCGAGTTCCAGAACATGATCACCCGCCATGCCTGGGGGGATATCTGGACCCGCCCAGGCCTGCCGCGCCACACCCGCAGCCTGATCACCATTGCCATGTTGATCGGCATGAACCGCAACGACGAGCTCAAGCTGCACCTGCGCGCCGCGGCCAACAATGGCGTGACCCGTGAAGAGATCAAGGAAGTGCTGATGCAGAGCGCGATCTACTGCGGCATTCCGGCGGCCAATGCCACGTTCCACCTGGCCGAATCGGTGTGGGATGAGTTGGGTGTGGAGTCGCGACAGTAATCGATAGTCTGTACTGGCCTCTTCGCGGGCTTGTCCCGCGAAGAGGCCAATCGAGTCAACTGCTGCTCATGCGGCTGCCTTTTTCTGCCGCAGCGCCACCGGCCCGGCATTGGCCTCCACGGCGCGTTTCAGTCCCGGGCACAAACCCAGCATGAAGGCAGCCTCCGCCACCACGAACAGTGGCCCGATGATCAGCCCGCTGATATCGTCGACGAACGCCGGCTTGCGGCCTTCGTAATGATGCCCGACGAACTGGATGATCCAGCCCACCACGAATGCCCCGAGCCCAGTGCTGAGCCACAGCGCGGTACTTTGCACCGCCAGCACCTGGCCAACCCACAGGCACAGCCCCAGCAGCAGGCCCATCAACAGCCCGAAGCGCAGGTCCAGGCGCAGGTAGAACCACACCGAGCCCGCCGCCGCCAGCAGGGCAGGGGACAGCCACATGCCCGCCACGTCCCAGCCTGGGCGTGACAGCAGGATGGTCACGGCCACCACGATCAATGGAATGCCAACGAAATGGGTAGCGATGTTGCGTGGGTCACGGTGGTAGTTGGCGTATTGGCTCAGGTGTTCGACGAGGTTTTTCATTGTTTTTCCTCCCTGGGTGGCCAGTTCTGCGTTGTGGCGTTTGTTCAGGCCATGATGATCAGGATAGCCCTTAGCTCACCATCTACATCAGTTCAGCGAATGTCAGCACTGCGCACGGGCGTATCCAGCCCCACCAGCGTTTCGATCATCGCCCGCGCCGCTGGCGACAGGCGATAACCGCTGCGGCTGACCACCCCACAGCGCACGCTCAGAACCTCCAGGGCCGGCGGCAAGTTGCGCCAATGCAGGCGTACCAGGCGGCCGGCGGCAAGGTCGTCGGTCACGGCTTCCTCGCTGGCGGTGCCGATGGCATCGGTGGATTGCACCACGCTGCGCAGCACCGCCAGGTGCTCGGTCTGCAGGTGCGGGGTGAAATCGCTGCGCCCGCTGAGGTTGGCCAGGCGCTTGCGCACGCCTGGGGCGAGCAGGGCGCTGGCCAGGGGGTAGGTGAACAAGTCGTTGGTCGACAAGCTGTCCTTGGCCAGCAGCGGGTGGCCAGGGCGGCAGAAGAACAGGCCTGGGCGCGGGCTGAGCGGTTCGGTGTGGAAGTTCGGGTCGGCTTCGAACGGGCGGATGTCATCGACGAAGAACTCGATCTGTTCGCGGCGCAACGCCTGGCCGAGGCGTTCGGCGTTGTCCACCAGCAGGGCGGTGCGGATACCGGGGTGGGTGCCGATGAAGTGCTGCAACGCTTGTGGTACCAGGCGCACGGCCAAGGCAGGGCCGCTGCCGAAATGCAGTTCGCCGGCGTCGAGCTTGGTCATCTGCAGCACTTCGTTGCTCAACTGTGCGGCGCCTTGCACCAGCCGGCGGGCGTGTTGCAGCACGACCAGGCCTTCGGGGGTCGGCGGCAGGGCCTTGCTGGCGCGGTCGACCAATGGGCAGCCGAACGTCTGCTCCAGGCCCTGGATGGCGCGGCTGAATGCGGGTTGGGTGATGCCCATGGCCTCGGCGGCGCGGACGAAACTGCGGTACTCGGTGAGGGCGATGAAGTAGCGCAGTTGGCGAAGGTCCATGTCGAGGCTCTGCGGCGGGGAACGGACGTCGATTTAAGCTGTTACTGTATATGTCGTCAACGAAGGTTTATGCAGGTTGTTATTCGATAAGGTTATTTCAAGTTCGCCGGTCTCTTCGCGGGCAAGCCCGCGAAGAGGCCCCGGTAGCATCAAAGAAGGTTCAGCGGATAACTCACAATCAACCGGTTCTCGTCGAACGCGTTGGTGCTGAAGTCCCGGCGCATGGTCGAGTTGCGCCATTTCACCGACAAATCCTTGAACGAACCCGACTGCACCACATAAGCCAGCTCAGTCTCGCGCGCCCATTCCTTGCCGTCGTCGACGCCGCCTGCAGTGACATTGTCGCCCTTGATGTAGCGGTTCATCAGGGTCAGCCCGGGGATGCCAACGCTGACGAAGTTGAAGTCATGGCGCACCTGCCAGGAGCGCTCCTTGGCATTGTCGAAGCTCGAGTTGTAGCTGTCGTTGGCCAGGGTGCCGCCACTGGTGCCGTTGACCCGCAACCAGGCATCGTCGCCGCTGACCTTCTGCAGGCCGACGTAGAAGGTGTTGCCCTTGTAGCGCGCCGAGAGCATCGCCGAGGCGGTGCGGTTGTCGAGCTGGCCGGCGCGCTCGGCGCCGTCTTCCTTGCCGATGAAGTAGCCAAGGTTGGCGCCCAGGGTCCATTCGCCAAGTGGCTGGCTGTGCACCAGGTTGAGGTACTGCTGGCGATAGATATCCTTGAGCTGCGCATCCCACAGGCCGATCATCGTGCGTTTGTCGTTGAAGGTGTATTCACCGCCGCCGAAGTTGAAGCGGTCGGAGGTGAACGCCGCGCGGCCGTTGAGCGACATGTCTTCCATGCTGGCGTCGTTGCGCGGGCTGTTGCCGCGGAACTGGCCGGCGTACAGGGTCAGGCCGTCGATCTCTTTCGAGGTGAGCTGGCCGCCACGGAAGGTCTGCGGCAGCGAGCGACCGTCGTCCGAACGCAGGATCGGCAGCACCGGCATCCACTCGCCGACTTTCAATTCTGTTTGCGACAGCTTGGCTTTCAGCGCCACGCCCAGGCGGCCGAAGTCGTCGGCGGGGCGGCCATCGTCATGCACCGGCAGCAGGTGGGTGTTGGTGGTGCCTTTGCCACCATCGAGCTTGACCGAGTACAAGCCCAGTACGTCCACGCCGAAACCTACGGTGCCCTGGGTGAAGCCGGAGCGGGCATCGAGGATGAAGCTCTGCGTCCATTCTTCGCCCTTGGCCTGGGAGTGGGCCGGGTCGACGAAATTGCGGTTGATGTAGAAATTGCGCAGGTTGAGGGTGGCCTTGGCGTCCTCCATGAAACCGCCCTCGGCGGCGAACGCAGGGAGTGCGCAGGACATGGCCAACAGGCCGGGCAGCAGCTGGCGTGCGGGGTGCGAAGTGCTCATCTGTCGTGGATCTCTTGTTTTTATTGGCGAGCCGGTGCGCTGCAGGGTGCGGCCTGCAGGGCGGGTGATTTTTTGATGAACGTGGGCAACGTTGCTGGAGGCGATGGTGCGGTGAAGGGAAGGGGCGAGGCAATTCGCCGCACGCGGAAGCGGGCGATAATCGAACGGAATGTTCCAGGTGGTTAATTGTCGGCTGCGGAAAACAAAAAGCCCACCGCGAGGGTGGGCTTGATGCTGTTGCCGTTGGATCAGCGTTTTGCGGTATCGACCGACGCCTGCTGATTGGCTTGCCCGGTCTGCTCGTACCAGCCACCACCCAAGGCCTTGTACAGGTTGACCTCGCTGGTCAGCTGCGACAGGCGATCGGTGATCAGCGACTGCTGGGCGCTGAACAGGTTGCGCTGGGCATCCAGGAAGGTCAGGTTGCTGTCGATGCCAATGCGGTAGCGACGCTCGGCCAGGCGGTAGTAGTCCTGGTTCGCCTGCACCAGGTCACGTTGCGCCTGCAACTGCTCTTCAAAGGTCTTGCGCGCCGCCAGGCCATCGGAGACTTCCTGGAAGGCGGTCTGGATGGTCTTTTCGTACTTGGCGACGTTGATGTCCTTCTGGATCTTCGAGTAGTCCAGGCTGGCCTTCAGGCTGCCGGCGTTGAAGATCGGCAGGTTGATCTGCGGCTGGAACAACCAGGTGCCGGAACCGCCCTTGAACAGCCCGTCCATGTCCGGGCTCAGCGTGCCGGCATTGGCGGTCAGGCTGATGCTCGGGAAGAACGCGGCACGCGCCGCGCCGATGTTGGCGTTGGCGGCCTTGAGCAGGTGCTCGGCTTCCTGGATGTCGGGGCGCCGGGTCAGCAGATCGGACGGCAGGCCAGCGGGCACTTCGGCCAGCTGGTCGGCGTCCAGCTTCAGCGAGGCCGGCAGGTTGGCCGGTACACCGGTGCCGACCAGCACGGCCAGGCTGTTGAGGTCCTGGGCGACCAGGCGCTGGTACTGCGAGTACTTGACCCGCGCGCCTTCCACGGCGGTACGCGCCTGGCTCAGGTCGAGTGCCGACGCCACGCCGACTTCGTTGCTGCGGCGGGTCAGGTTGTAGCTTTCCTCATAGGTCTTGAGGGTGTCTTCGGTCAGCTTGAACAGCGCCTGGTCGGCTTGCCAGGTGTAGTAGGCGTTGGCCACGCTGGCCACCAGGGCGATCTGCGTGGAGCGGCGTGCCTGCTCGCTGGACAAGTAGGTTTCCAGGGCCTGGTCGGTGAGGCTGCGTACCCGGCCGAACAGGTCCAGCTCATAGGCGCTGACGCCCAGGGTGGCCGAGTACTGGCTGGTGATGCTGGATTCGCCAGTGGTCGACAGGTTTGCCGGAAGGCGTTGACGGCTGCCGCTGCCGGTGGCCGAAACCGCCGGGAACAGGTCGGCACGCTGGATGCGGTACTGGGCGCGGTAGGCGTCCAGGTTCAGCGCCGCGACGCGCAGGTCGCGGTTGTTCTCCAGCGAGGTCTGGATCAGCTGCTGCAGCGCCGGGTCATGGAAGAACTGGCGCCAGCCCTGTTCGGCGGCAGCGACGTCGGCCGACTGGGTCGGGGAGTACGCAGGGCCTTGCGGCCACTGCTGTGCCACCGGCGCTTCCGGGGTCTGGTAGTCAGGGATCAGCGAGCAGCCGCCAAGAATGAAAGCGGTTACCGCCAGGGACAACAAAGACTTGGTCATTGCCCAGCCTCATAACGTGGAGTTTCAGGGGTGACGTCTTTTTCCGGCTCTTTGCTGCCGAACAGTGACGACACTGCGACGAAGAATAGCGGTACCCAGAAGATTGCCAGGATGGTTGCACTGATCATGCCGCCGATCACGCCGGTGCCGATGGCGTGCTGGCTGCCCGCGCCGGCGCCGCTGGCGATGGTCAACGGTACCACGCCGAGGATGAACGCCAGCGAGGTCATGATGATCGGGCGCAGACGCATGCGGCACGCCTCGATCGCCGCGTCATACAGGCTGCTGCCCTGCTCATGCAGTTCCTTGGCGAATTCGACGATCAGGATCGCGTTCTTCGCCGCCAGGCCGATGGTGGTCAACAGGCCGACCAGGAAGTACACGTCGTTGGACAACCCGCGCAGGCTGGTGGCGATCAGCGCACCGATGATACCCAGCGGTACTACCAGCACGACGGCGATCGGGATCGACCAGCTTTCATACAGTGCTGCCAGGCAGAGGAACACGAACAGTACCGAGAGGGCGAACAGCGCCGGCATTTGCGAGCCGGAGAGTTTTTCCTCGTAGGACATGCCGGTCCAGGAGAAGCCGATACCGTCCGGCAACTCGCCAGCGATACGCTCCACCTCGGCCATGGCATCACCGGTACTGTAGCCCGGGGCCGGTGCACCGAGGATTTCCATCGCCTCGACGCCGTTGTAACGGGACAGCTTGGGCGAACCGTAGGTCCACTCGCCTTTGGCGAACGAGGAGAACGGCACCATCTCGCCTGCGCCGTTGCGCACATACCACTTCTGCAGGTCTTCGGGGCTCATCCGGGCGTTTGGTTCACCCTGGATGTATACCTTCTTGACCCGGCCGCGGTCGATGAAGTCGTTGACGTAGCTGGCACCCAGGGCAATCGACAGGGTGTTGTTGATGTCGGCGATGGTCACGCCCAAGGCGCTGGCACGTTCGTCATCGATGGTCAGCTGGTACTGCGGTTCATCGTTCAGGCCGTTCGGGCGCACGGCACTGAGCACCTTGCTTTGTGCCGCTTTGGCCAGGAACTGGTTGCGTGCTTCCATGAGTTTGGCATGGCCGACACCGCCGCGGTCCTGCAGGAACACGTCGAAGCCGGTGGCGTTACCCAGTTCGAGTACCGCAGGCGGTGCGAAGGCGAACACCATCGCGTCGCGGAAGGTAAAGAAGTGCTGCTGGGCGCGCTCTGCCAGGGCGAACACACTGTTCTCCTTGGAGCGTTCGTCCCACGGTTTGAGCATGATGAACGCCATACCGGAGCTCTGGCCGCGGCCGGCGAAGTTGAAGCCGTTGACGGTGAACACCGACGACACGGTGTCTGCTTCTTCTTTGAGCAGGTACTCACGCATCTGGTCGACCACCACCTGAGTGCGCTCGGCACTGGAGCCTGCCGGGGTTTGCACCTGGGCGAACAGTACGCCTTGGTCTTCCTCAGGCAGGAACGCCGTTGGAATACGAGCGAACAGCCAGATCATGCCGACCACGATCAGGGCGTAGGCGAGCAGGAACGGCACCTTGTTGCGCAAGATGGTCCCGACGCTACGCTCGTAGCCGTTTACGCTGCGGTCGAAGTTGCGGTTGAACCAGCCGAAGAAACCACCCTTGGCCTCATGGTGCTCGCCCTTCTTCAGTGGCTTGAGCATGGTGGCGCACAGCGCCGGGGTGAAGATCAGCGCCACCAGCACCGACAGGCCCATGGCCGAGACGATGGTGATGGAGAACTGACGGTAGATCACACCCGTGGAGCCGCCGAAGAAGGCCATGGGCAGCAGTACCGCCGACAGCACCAGGGCGATACCCACCAGGGCACCCTGGATCTGCTCCATGGAGCGCTTGGTCGCCTCCTTGGGCGGCAAGCCTTCCTCGGACATCACCCGTTCGACGTTTTCCACCACGACGATGGCGTCGTCCACCAGCAAGCCGATGGCCAGGACCATGGCGAACATGGTCAGGGTGTTGATGCTGAAGCCCGCGGCGGCAAGGATGCCGAAGGTACCCAGCAGTACCACCGGTACGGTCATGGTGGTAATGATGGTGGCGCGGAAGTTCTGCAGGAACAGGTACATCACCAGGAACACCAGGACCACGGCTTCGATCAGGGTGTGGATTACCCCGCTGATCGATTCGGTGACCACCGGCGTGGTGTCATACGGGAACACCGCTTTTACCCCAGGCGGGAAGAACGGTTCCAGGTCGCTGATGGTCTGACGCAGTGCCTTGGCGGTGTCCAGGGCGTTGGCGCCGGTCGCCAGCTTGACCGCCAGGCCCGAGGCCGGCTTGCCGTTGAACTGGGCGCTGATGGCGTAGTTCTCACCGCCCAGGCCGACCTGGGCGACATCACCCAGTCGTACCTGTGAACCGTCCGTGTTGACCTTGAGCAGAATTTTCTCGAACTGCTCAGCGGTCTGCAGGCGGGTCTTGCCGATGATGGTCGCGTTGAGCTGGGTACCCGGCAGGGCAGGCAGGCCGCCGAGCTGGCCGGACGATACCTGCACGTTCTGCGCGGCGACCGCGGTCTTGACGTCGACCGGCGTCAGCTGGAACTTGTTCAGCTTGGCCGGATCCAGCCAGATACGCATGGCGTACTGCGCACCGAACACCTGGAAGTCACCTACACCGGCGGTCCGCGAGATCGGGTCCTGCATGTTGGAGACGATGTAGTTTGCCAAGTCGTCCTTGGTCATGCTGCCGTCTTCGGACACCAGGCCGATCACCAGCAGGAAGTTCTTCACTGCCTTGGTGACGCGGATACCTTGCTGCTGCACCTCTTGCGGCAGCAGCGGGGTGGCCAGGTTCAGCTTGTTCTGCACCTGTACCTGCGCGGTGTCGGCATTGGTACCTTGCTCGAAGGTGGCCGTGATGGTCATGCTGCCGTCGGAGTTACTCTCCGAAGACACATAGCGCAGGTTGTCGATACCGTTGAGCTGCTGCTCGATCACCTGCACCACGGTGTCCTGCACGGTCTGCGCCGAAGCGCCCGGGTAGGTCACGGCGATGGCGATGGCCGGCGGCGCGATGCTTGGGTACTGGTTGATCGGCAGCTTCAGGATCGACAAGGCGCCGACCAGCATGATCACCAAGGCAATCACCCAGGCGAAGATCGGGCGATCGATAAAGAACTTCGACATGGTTTACTCCGCTTTGGCGTCTGCTTTGGCCGCGTTGGCCTGATCAGGGCTGCCTGGCTTCTTGACGTTGGTGGCATCGCTGACCTTGACCTCGACGCCAGGGCGCACGTACTGCAGGCCTTCGGTGATCAGGCGGTCGCCCGGGTTCAAGCCTTCCTCGATCAGCCAGTCGCTGCCCAGGGTGCGGCTGGCCTTGAGCTGGCGCAGTTCGACCTTGTTCTCCTGGTTGACCACCAGCGCGGTCGGTGCACCCTTGAGGTCACGGGTGACGCCTTGCTGCGGGGCCAGGATAGCTTGGCTGTTGACCCCGGCCTTGAGCCGCGCATGCACGAACATGCCTGGCAGCAGGGTGTGGTCCGGGTTGGGGAAGATGGCGCGCAGCGTCACCGAACCGGTGGTCTCGTCGACCGCGACTTCGGAGAACTCCAGGCGACCTTCCTGCTTGAACAGGCTGCCGTCTTCCAGCACCAGCTGAACCGATGCGGTATTGGCGCCGGACTTCTGCAGTTGGCCGCTTTCCAGCTCACGGCGCAGCTTGAGCAGCTCGGCGGTGGACTGCGTGACGTCGACGTAGATCGGGTCGAGCTGCTGGATGGTGGCCATGGCGTTGGTCTGGCCATTGCTCACCAGCGCGCCTTCGGTGAACGACGAGCGACCGATGCGACCGCTGATCGGCGCCAGCACCTTGGTGTAGCGCAGGTCGATCTGGGCGCTTTTGAGCGACGCATCGGCCTGCAATCGTTTGGCATTGGCGTCGTCGTATTCCTGCTTGGACACCGCCTGTTCGTCGATCAGCTGCTTGTAGCGCTCGGCCAGCGAGCGGGTAGCTTGCAGGTTGGCCTGGGCGTTGGCCAGGTTGGCCTCGTACACGGCAGGGTCGATCTGGTACAGCTGCTGGCCTTCCTTGACCTCGCTGCCTTCCTTGAACAGGCGCTTGAGGATGATGCCATTGACCTGTGGGCGGACTTCAGCGACGCGGAACGCGCTGGTGCGCCCCGGCAGTTCCGAGGTCAAGGTGAAGGCTTGGGGCTGGATGGTCACTACGCCGACCTGAGGAGCCTGTGCTGCGGGCGCGGCTTCTTCTTTCTTGCAGCCACTGAGCAGGGTTGCCAGGGCGACGGCGGAAACCAGAGCGGTAACGGCTGGCTTGAATTGCATGAGGATCCTCGGATCGCTAGAGCTGGGAGATGCTCAAGGGTAATGGAAGAGTCTTGACGGAAAAAATGCTACCAGGTGGATAAATAGCTTACTAACGAATATACTTACATTCATGGTTGTTTGTAAATACCGTTGGGTGGTACTTGGCTACTACCCCAGCCCTTTTATTAGCCAATCCGGGAAGCACCCTGCAGAGGTGTGGCCCCGGCGGATTCCCTGCACGCGACGCGCCTGCGGGCCCAGATGAGGTTGTACTGCCATGGTCCGTCGAACCAAAGAAGAAGCCCAGGAAACCCGCACGCAAATCATCGAGGCAGCGGAAAAGGCCTTCTACAAGCGCGGGGTTGCGCGCACCACCCTGGCGGACATCGCCGAGCTGGCGGGCGTGACTCGGGGTGCGATCTACTGGCATTTCAATAATAAGGCAGAGCTGGTGCAGGCGTTGCTCGACAGCCTGCACGAAACCCATGACCACTTGGCGCGTGCCAGTGAAAGCGAGGACGAAGTCGACCCGCTTGGGTGCATGCGCAAGCTGCTGCTGCAAGTGTTCAACGAGCTGGTGCTGGACGCCCGTACCCGTCGTATCAACGAAATCCTGCATCACAAGTGCGAGTTCACCGATGACATGTGTGAAATTCGCCAGCAGCGCCAGAGCGCTGTACTGGATTGCCACGTGGGCATCAACCTGGCGCTGGCCAATGCCGTACGCCGCGAACAATTGCCGGCCGAGCTGGATGTAGAGCGCGCAGCCGTGGCCCTGTTTGCCTATGTCGATGGCCTGATCGGGCGTTGGTTGCTGCTGCCGGACAGCTTCGAGCTGCTGCGCGATGCCGAAAAATGGGTCGACACCGGGCTGGATATGCTGCGCTTGAGCCCGGCCCTGCGCAAATGACACTTTGTTAAGGATTGTGAGGGAGTGTTTCCTCCTGATGTTAAGGGGGGATTAATACCTCAGGCTGCTCCCTCACGCCCGCGCAATTGCCGGTCCGGTAATGCCAGGGCCGCCAGCAGGCCGAGTAACGCCACCGCCGCACTGCCCAGTAACAGATGCCGGAAGGTTGCCAGCAAACGCGCCTGGGTTGCCGTGTCTGCTTCGCCGGCCTGCAGGCTGCCCAGCAACGGGTTACCCTGCAACTCGAAACCGCCTTGGTGCAACAGCGCCAGCAGCAGGCTGGACATGCACGCCACGCCCATGGCCCCGCCCAGTGAGCGGAACAGGTTGGTGGTGCTGGTGGCCACGCCGATGTCCTTGCTGCCCACCGCACTCTGCGTGCCCACCAGCGAGGTCGGGAACTGCAGGCCGCAGGCGATGCCGGTCAGCAACATGAACACGCCGCTGAGCAGGGCCGACTGTGGCGGGGTGATCGCCATGGCGAAGACCGCGACCGGCATCAGCAGCGCGCCGGTGAGGATCTGCGGTTTGAAGCGGCCCGTGATGCTGGTCATGCGCCCGCCGGTAAAGGCCCCTATGGGCAGGCCAATGGCCAAGGGCAGCAGGTGCAGTGCTGCACTGTCGGCGCCGGCGCCGGTGATGCCCTGGTAGCGCAAAGGCATCAGCATGGTCAGTGAAATAGACTGGAAGCTGGCGAAGAAAATCACCCCCCAGCACAGCACGGCAACCCGGTTACCGAACAGACCTAGGGGCAGCAACGGTTCCTGGCAGCGGCGCTCGTGGGCGATGAACACGGCCGTGCCAAGCCCGGCGCAGGCAAACAGGCCCATGACGGCGGGCGCATTCCAGGCCTGGCCTTGGCCGACCAGGGTAATGCCCAGCAACAGGCTGCCCAGGCCAACGATCAGCAACACGGCGCCCAGGTAGTCCACCCGGGCTTCGCGGCGTTGCACCGGCAGGCCACCCAAGGCACGGTGGATCGCCCACAATGCAACCAGGCCCAGCGGCAGGTTGATCCAGAATACCCAGCGCCATGACAGATACTCGGTCAGCCAGCCGCCCAGCACGGGCCCGGCAACGCTTGCCGCGGCGTACATGCTGCTGAAATAGCCCTGGTAGCGGCCCCGCTCGCGGGGTGGTACGAAGTCACCGATGATCGCCTGGCTGACCGAGACCATACCGCCCGCGCCAACCCCCTGCAGTACGCGCGCCAGCACCAGCTGCTGCATGTCCTGGGCCAGGGCGCAGGCGATTGAAGCCAGGGTGAACAGGCTGATACCGGTAAGGATCATGCGCCGACGCCCGTACAGATCACCCAGCTTGCCGTAGATTGGCACCGCCACGGTCATCGCCACCATGTACCCGGAGATCACCCACGCCAGCAGGCCGACGTCATTGAACTGCGCGGAGATGGCGGGCAGGGAAACGGCGACGATGGTCTGGTCGAGGGCACCAAGGAAGATGGCCAGCATCAACGCAGTGAGTACGTTGCGCAGGGCGGTGGGGGGCAGGGCAGCTGTCACGGAGCACCTTGTCTAATGGCGGTGACTTTTCCGGCCCCTTCACGGGTAAAGCCGCTGCCGCAGGTTCAGCACTGGCCGTAAGAACAGTGGCGAGCCTGTGGCAGCGGCTTTACCCGCAAAGGGGCCGACATGAATAGCCGGATTGTAACCCGACTTAGGTAGCTTCCTATGTACTATCTGCATCCCCTATGCAAGATCGGCATTGGCGCATTCATCCAGTGGTGCATGGCCGCGTGATATCGTGCATGGGCCGCAGGGGCTGAAATCCGGGGCTTGCACCAGCTTGGTGCAGCAAGATGTCGCAGGATTTCGGTGCCGCTGTATCCCACACCTTTTATTCCTCTGCCTGCATGTCGAGCATGACCGCCCAGATGGCGACGGTTGGAACAGGTCAGGTAGACCCGATTCAGGGGTCGGTAGCAACCGTTCAATTTCACGTACTAGCGGAGTGATCATGCCCAGGGCTTCCCACCAAGATTTGCGTTTTGCCTTCCGCGAGCTGCTCGCTTCAGGTTCCTGCTACCACACGGCGTCCGTGTTCGACCCGATGTCGGCGCGTATTGCCGCCGACCTGGGCTTTGAAGTCGGTATCCTCGGCGGCTCGGTCGCTTCGTTGCAGGTGCTGGCTGCGCCAGACTTCGCCCTGATCACCCTGAGCGAGTTCGTCGAGCAGGCCACCCGCATCGGCCGCGTGGCCCAGCTGCCGGTCCTCGCCGATGCCGACCATGGTTATGGCAACGCGCTGAATGTGATGCGCACCGTCATCGAGCTGGAGCGCGCCGGCGTGGCTGCGCTGACCATCGAAGACACCCTGCTGCCAGCCCAGTTCGGGCGCAAGTCCACCGACCTGATCCCGGTCGACGAAGGCGTCGGCAAGATCCGTGCGGCCCTGGAAGCGCGGGTCGACTCGTCGCTGTCGATCATCGCCCGCACCAATGCCGGCGTGCTCAGCACCGAAGAAATCATCGTGCGCACCCAGAGCTACCAGAAGGCCGGTGCCGACGGTATCTGCATGGTGGGGGTGAAGGACTTCGAGCAGCTGGAACAGATTGCCGAGCACCTGACCGTGCCGTTGATGCTGGTGACCTACGCCAACCCCAACCTGCGTGACGACGCACGCCTGGCACGGCTCGGCGTGCGCATCGTGGTCGATGGCCACGCCGCCTACTTTGCCGCGATCAAGGCAACCTACGACTGCCTGCGCTTGCAGCGCGGCCAGCAGAACAAGTCGGAAAACCTCAGTGCCACCGAACTCTCGCACACCTATACCCAGCCTGAGGACTACATCCGCTGGGCCAAGGAATACATGAGCGTCGAGGAGTGACCGGCGTGGCGCCGTTGCGCTCAGCGAACGGCGCTCAAGGTGGCGGTGTGCGGCACGCAGTGCGCCTGCTCGCAACGCGCTGCCGCGCTGGGCTGGCTGCGTAGCAGTTCGGCGCGCCAGCAGGCCGAGCCATACAGCCCGGCGACTGCGGTCAAGGCCATGAACAGGGCGACTCTTCTGGATTTGATGCCCATGTTGCTTACCTCCTGTTGCAAAAACAGGTGATACCTCAAGCATAGGCCAATCGCAGGCGGCTGCTTGCCGTTACTGCCCGCATGCGCGGCAGTTCACAACACCTCCTCATCCCACTCCGGTTCGTCGCTGAAGCGCTGCGCGAGAAAGTCCAGCATGCTGCGCAGGGTCGCGGGCATGTGCTTGCGCGACGTGTACACCGCGTTCAGGTTCAGCTGTTGCGGCCGCGCTTCGGGCAGCAGGCGCACCAGTTCACCCGTACGCAGGGCAGTGGCAGCCTGGTAGGTCGGCAGCATGGCGATGCCGGCGCCGGCCAGTGCCGCCTTCTGCAGCGTCATCGCCTCGTTTGCACTGATATTCCCTTCGACCGGCACGGCGATCAGCTGGCCGCCTACCTCGAATTGCCAGAGGCTGTGGCCGAAGTAAGCATGCGTCAGGCAATTGTGTCGGCTCAGCTCCTCGACCCGTTGCGGGGTGCCGTGCTCGCGCAAGTAGGCCGGCGCCGCGCACACCACCGAACGGCATACGGTCAGGCGCCGGGCGATCAGGTTGGGGTCCAGGTCGTTGCTGGTGCGGATGGCCAGGTCGATGCGCTCGTCCACCAGGTTGACCGTGCGATCGAGCATCTGCAGTTCGACTTTCACTCCAGGGTAGCGCCGCACGTACGCGGCCACTGCATCCACCAGTTGCGCCTGGCCGAACGAGGTACTGACACTGATGCGCAGCGCGCCGCGCGGTGCGTCTTCCGGTTGCCGCACGGCGGCTTGCAGGTCGCCGGCCAGGTCCAGCAACTGGCGGCAGCGCGGCAGGGTTTCCAGGCCAGCGGCGGTCAGGCTCAGCTTGCGCGTGGTGCGCTGCATGAGGCGCGCGCCGACCCACTCTTCCAGTTCTGCGAGGTAGCGCGAGACCACCGGCCGCGACAACTGCAGATGATCTGCCGCCGCCGACTGGCTGCCCAGGTCGACGACGGTGACGAAAACGCGCATGGCGTTGAGACGGTCCATGATTTGCTCGTTTTTAGAAACAAACTATGTTGCAGCATCGCATTTTTTGTCACGGATCGAGCAACTAAGCTGATGATCATTCTTTTTGCGGACGGTCACAGAGCATGTCGATCTTCACCCCCTTGCGCGGCCTGGTGCTCGCGTGTTTCGCCCTGAGCGGCCATGCCCATGCCGCCGAGCCATTGCACCTGGATATCTACAACCCAGGCCATGAAGCCATCTTCCCGGTCAGCTCGGTAATCGTCAGTGGCGAAAAAGACGCCATCCTGGTCGACGCCCAGTTCGGCAAGGCCCAGGCTGAACAAGTGGTGCAGCGCCTGCGGGCTGGCGGCAAGCACCTGACCACCATCTATATCAGCCATGGCGACCCGGACTACTATTTTGGTCTCGACACGCTGACCCAGGCCTTCCCCAAGGCCAAGGTGGTTGCCTCGGCCGCCACCGTTGCCCATATCCGCCAGACCATGGACGCCAAGCTGGCCTATTGGGGCCCGCAGATGGGCAGCGACAAACCGGCGCGGCTGGTGATGCCACAGGTGCTCGATGGCAATCGCCTGATGCTGGAGGGGCAGGCGCTCGAAGTCATGGGGCTGGACGGCCCGCAACCTGAGCGCAGTTTTGTCTGGATCCCGTCGATCAAGGCGGTGGTCGGTGGCGTGGTGGTTTCCGAAAATATTCACGTGTGGATGGCCGATACCCAGTCGGCCAAGTCGCATGCCGACTGGTTGGGCACGCTCAAGCATATCGAGCAACTGGCCCCGCGTACCGTGGTGGCCGGCCACTACCTGGGCCAGAGCGGCCATTCGCTCGATGCCGTGCGCTTCACGGCCCACTATATCCGCGCGTTTGATGCTGAAGCTGCCAAGGCCAAGGATGCCAGTGTGCTGATCGCCGCGATGAAAAAACGTTACCCGGGCCTGGCCGATGAAAGCTCGCTGGAGCTCGGTGCCAAGGTCGCCAAGGGCGAAATGAAGTGGTAATTCCATTCAGTTGAAGGAGTGTTACTCATGAGCAAGATCGCAATCATCGGTGCCACCGGCCGGGCCGGCAGCCAACTGTTGGAAGAAGCCCTGCGGCGCGGGCACAGTGTGCTGGCCATTGCCCGCGACCCTTCAGCGCTGCAAGGGCGTGCAGGTGTCACGGTGCAAGCGCTCGATGTCAAAGACAGCGCGGCCCTGCAAAAGGCTGTCGCCGGATTGGACGCTGTGCTGAGTGCGGCGCATTTCTCGACCATCGAGCCGCACGCGATCATCGAGCCGGTGAAGCGTGCGGGCGTCAAACGCCTGTTGGTGGTCGGGGGCGCCGGCAGCCTGCTGTTGCCTTCCGGGCATCGGGTCATCGACAGCCCGGACTTCCCCGAGGCTTACAAGGCCGAGGCCAGTGCTGGCGTGCGTTTTCTCGAGGTGCTGCGCCAGGAGCAGAACCTGGACTGGACCTTCCTGTCGCCGTCGGCTGAGTTTGTCGAAGGGGAGCGCAGCGGGAAGTACACATTGGGCAAGGACCACCTGCTGATCGGCAGCGATGGCAAGAGCTGGATCACTTTCGCCGACTACGCCATTGCACTGATCGATGAGCTGGAGAAACCAGCGCATTCGCGGCAGCGCTTTACCGTCGGTTACTGAGCCTCGGCACGGCCCTCCAGCCAGTCCATCAGCTCCACCAGCCCCGCTGGCAAGCTTTTGGCCTGGCTGACCAGGTAATAGCCTTTACCGGTGGTCACCTTCAAGCCGAAGGGCATGCACAAGCGCCCGCCGCGCAGGTCATCGCCGATCAGTGCCCAATCACCGATGGCCACGCCCGTGCCCTGAGCGGCCATCGCCATGGCCATGTCCAGCGTCTCGAAATGCTGCTTCGGCCCGTGCAGCTCGAGCGGTGCCCCGGCCGCCTGCAACCACAGCCGCCAGTCATGCTCATCCCGCGAGGGGTGCAGCCGCATATGGCGCGACAGGTCCTCGACCTGCTTCAGGGGCACAGGGCCTGCCAACAACGATGGCGCGCAGACCGGCGTGAGTTGCTCGTCGAACAGCTTGCGCACCCGCAAACCATGATTGGGCAAGCTGCCATACACCACCGCCGCATCGAACCCTTCACGCCGAAAATCCACCCCGTGCTGCACCGTGGTGGTCAACTCCACCGGCACATCCGGGCGCAATGCATGCCATTCCATCAGCCGTGGCAACAACCAGCGCATCACGCAGGTGGGGGCTTTGAGCTGCAACGTTGCACTGCGCCCGCCCACCTCGCGTACGCCCTGTTCGATCAGGGTAAACACCTGCTGCACGCGTGGCAGCCAGTCCTGCCCCTCACGCGTCAGGCTAAGGCCCCTGGCCTGGCGCTGGAACAAGGCGTAACCCAGGTGCTCCTCAAGCCCGGCGATCTGCCGGCTGACAGCGCCCTGGGAGATGTGCAACTGCTGCGCGGCACGGGTGAAATTACAGTGCTGCGCGGTGACCAGAAAGGTGTGCAAGGCGGGGAGGGGCGGGAGGCGTTTCATCGCGGTAAGCCATGAGTACAGGACATGGCTAGTATGTGTTTTTTTGCCTTGTGGCGATAGCGGTGGGTTGGGTCCAATGAGCCTTGATTCCAACAAGAACCAAGGTGAAATCTGATGGCAACCTGCGGCGAAGTACTGGTCAAACTCCTCGAAGGCTATGGCGTGGACCACGTCTTCGGTATCCCTGGCGTACATACCGTGGAGCTCTACCGCGGGCTGGCGGGCTCGTCCATCCGCCATATCACGCCACGCCACGAGCAGGGCGCAGGTTTCATGGCTGACGGCTACGCGCGTACCCGCGGCAAACCGGGCGTATGTTTCATCATCACAGGCCCCGGGATGACCAACATCACCACCGCCATGGGCCAGGCTTACGCCGATTCGATCCCGATGCTGGTGATTTCCAGCGTGCAGTCGCGTGACCAACTGGGTGGCGGCCGGGGCAAGCTGCACGAGCTGCCCAACCAGGGCGCGCTGGTGGCCGGTGTGGCGGCGTTTTCGCAGACGTTGATGAGCGCCGACGACCTGCCGCAGGTGCTGGCGCGTGCTTTTGCCGTGTTCGATGGCACGCGGCCGCGCCCGGTGCATATCGAGATTCCGCTGGACGTGCTGGTCGAGCCTGCCGACCACCTGCTGCCGGGCCGCCCAGTGCGCAGCAGCCGCGCAGGCGCAGCGCCACAGGCCGTGGCACAGATGGCCGAGCGCCTGGCCAAGGCGCGCAAACCGCTGATCCTGGCAGGGGGCGGTGCACTGGCAGCAGGCGACGTGTTGGCGCGCCTGGCCGAACATCTGCAGGCCCCGGTGGCGCTGACCATCAATGCCAAGGGCCTGCTGCCTGCCGACCACCCGCTGCAAATCGGCTCGACCCAGTCGCTGGTCGCCACCCGTGCGCTGGTGGCCGAAGCCGATGTGGTGCTGGCGATCGGCACCGAACTGGCCGAGACCGACTATGACGTGACGTTCAAGGGCGGCTTCGAAATCCCTGGCAGCCTGCTGCGCATCGACATCGACCCAGACCAGACCGTGCGCAACTACCTGCCGGAGCTGGCGCTGGTTGCCGATGCCGAGCTGGCGGCGCAGGCCTTGCTCGAGCGTTTGCAGATGCTGCCTCAGCCGGCCAAGGCGGCCGATTGGGGCGTGGCGCGTGTGCAGCGTTTGCGTGAGGTGCTTAATGCAGCCTGGGACCAGCCGACGCTGAGCCAGACCCGCCTACTGACCAGTATCCTGGAGCGCCTGCCCAATGCCATCCTGGTCGGCGATTCGACCCAGCCGGTATACACCGGCAACCTGACCCTGGACATGGCCCAGCCACGCCGTTGGTTCAATGCCTCGACCGGCTACGGCACCCTGGGGTACGCGCTGCCGGCGGCGATGGGCGCCTGGTTGGGCAGCGCCGAGCAGCTGGCCGCGCGTGCACCGGCGGTTTGCCTGATTGGCGATGGCGGGCTGCAGTTCACCCTGCCGGAGTTGGCTAGCGCCGTGGAGGCGCAAGTGCCGCTGATCGTGTTGCTGTGGAATAACCAGGGCTATGAGGAGATCAAGAAGTACATGGTCAACCGCGCCATCGAACCGGTCGGAGTGGATATCCATACCCCGGATTTCATCGGTGTCGCCCGTGCCCTGGGCGCTGAGGCCGAAGATGTCGGCGATGTGGCGCAACTGCAGGCTGCACTGGGTCGGGCCGTGGAGCGCAAGGGCCCGACCTTGATCCAAGTTGATCAGACCCAGTGGCAGGCGGCAGTACGGGGGTAACGATCAGTCTCTGTCCTCACCGGCCTCGTCGCGGCCTTGCCCGCGAAGAGGCCGGTACAGGCTGGGCAAAATCAGCCAGTACTCGCCCGCAAACGCGCCACATCGCGGATCGGTGGTGCGCCATACAGTCGGCTGTACTCGCGGCTGAACTGTGAGGGGCTTTCGTAACCCACCCGATAGCCCGCCACTGCGGCCTCCAGGCCATCGTTGAGCATCAGCCGCCGCGCCTCCTGCAGGCGCAACTGCTTCTGGTACTGCAGCGGGCTCATGGACGTCACAGCCTTGAACCGGTGGTGCAAGGTGGAGGTACTGAGGTTGACCTCCCGCGCCAGGTCCTCGATGCGCAGCGGTTGCTGGAAATTCTGGTTGAGCCAGGTGATAGCTTGGCACACCCGGTGGGTCTGGCTGTTGGCCAGGGCGATTTCGTACAGGCGATAGCCCTGGGGGCCACGCAGCAGGCGGTAAAGGATTTCCCGCCGGATCAGCGGCGCCAGCATGGCAATGTCGCGTGGCGAGTCCAGCAGACGGATCAACCGTAGCAGCGCGTCGAGCAGCTGCGGGTCGGTCCTTTCCACATACAGGCCACGGCCGGACGGTAGATTTGGCACCAGCATCGGCCCGCTTTCGGCAATCAGCTGGCTGACTTCGGCCGGGTCGAGGTCCATGCGTATGCCAAGGCTGGGGTTTTCCGGGCTGGCATCGAGTTTCACGCCGCTCAGCGGCAGTGTCACCGATACCACCATGTAGTGCAGCGGGTCGTAGGCGTATTGCTCGTCGCCGAGGAACAGGCTTTTGCTGCCCTGGGCCAGGATGCACAAGGCCGGTTGAGCGAGGGTCGGTACCGAACGGACATTTTCGGTGTAGCGCACCAGGTACAGGTCATCGATGGCCGACGCCGGGCCGTAGGGCTCGCCGGCATGGCGGCGGATCAGTTCGGCCAGTTCCTGGCGCTGCACTTCCAGGGTGGGGTCGATGGACGGCGTGGTGCTCATGGTGGCTTTCCTCTGCTGACCTGCGCAGCATAGGTTTGGGCAATGGCGGGCGCTAGTCGAAAGCTGCACGTCGATTGCCTAATCCTGCCGCACTGCAGGATCAGGCAATCGACGTGCAGTAATGGCCTAACGCGCCGCGCGGGTGCGACCCTAACCTTGGCAGCCTGGTTTTTCCGTCCGCCTGCTCCAAGGAGATTGTGCAATGGCCCTTCCACACCCGGTCACCCACTTGGCTTTCATCCGTGCCAGCAACGGCCGTTCGGCGGAACTCGGCGCGCGCCTGCGTGACTTGCTCGAACCCTCGCTGCGTGCGCCTGGCTGCCTGAGCTTCACCGTGCAACGCTCGCAGGCCGATGCCGATCTGTGGCTGCTCAGCGGCAGCTGGCGTGACCAGCAGGCGATGACCGGTTATTTCGCCTCGCCGACCCTGCAGGTGTTTGGTGAGCTGGTGCAGGCCCAGGTGGTCAGCAGCCTGGATCTGCACACCTTCGATTGAATGCCCCGCCGCACGGGTTAGAATGCCGCCCCTCCATCAACTGCGCGGACAGCAACATGGCACGTAGAGAATTCCCTGGTTTCGAAGCGGTTTCGGCGATGGTCCCTGTGGAAGGGGGTGGCTATCACGCCGCGATCGCCACCAAGGCCTTGGGCATGGGCGGCGCGCCGCGCTTCCACAAGGTGTTGGAGGGCCAGGTTTTCAAAGGCGCCATGGCGGCCGATGAAGTCGCCTGTGCCGAGCTCGAGCGCCTGCAGGGCGTTGCTGAGGACGGCGAGCTGATCTGGTAATCAGCGCTGTCGATCAGACCTGTGGCCTGCGCATCTGGAACAGGTTACCCAGTTCGAAATAATCCGCCGGGCCTCCGCCTCGCAAGATCGGCTCGGCGGCGGCGGTATCGTAGATGCCATCCTTCAGCAGATGCTCGGCAATGTGTACCGCCACCACCTCACCCAGGATCAGCCAGCTCGGCACCAACGCCTGGTCGGCGCGCTTGAGCTGTACGATCTGGCTCACCTTGCACTCGAAGGCCACCGGGCTTTCGCCCACGCGCGGCACCTGGACGATGCTCGACGGCGTCGCAGTCAGGCCGCTCAGCTGGAATTCGTTCACGTCCGCCGCTACCGCAGCGCAGCTCTGGTTCATTTGCTCGGCTAGCGGGCGGGTGGCCAGGTTCCAGACGAATTCACCGGTCTGCTCGATGTTGTTCAGGCTGTCTTTGCGCCCGACGCTGCAGAACCCGATGATCGGGGGGATGTAGTTGAAGGCGTTGAAGAAGGAGTAGGGCGCGAGGTTGAGTTGGCCTTCGCCGTTCTGCGAGGAGATCCAGCCAATCGGGCGCGGGCCGACGATGGCATTGAACGGGTCGTGGGGCAGGCCGTGGCCTTTGGCGGGTTCGTAGTAGTACATCTGCGTTGGGCTTGCAGGCCCTACCTCTGGGTGGACAAGGCGCCTAGTGTGCCAAGTCTGTGCCCACCTGAAAATGATCAAGCCCGGCCGAAGCCGGGCTGGTTGCACGCATCTGGGGTCAGCTGATGCGGTGGGCGTTGGTGCGGTCGAAGCCATCTTCAGCGAAGCGTTGGCCGCCCGTGCGGTCGAAGCCATCTTCGGCGAAGCGTTGGCCACCGGTGCGGTCGAAGCCATCTTCGGCGAAGCGTTGGCCGCCGGTGCGATCAAAGCCATCTTCGGCGAAGCGCTGAGCACCGGTGCGTTCGAAACCATCTTCAGCGTAGGTGGCTGCTTGAGTCTGAGCCGCTGCGAAGGTGTGGGCGTTGGTACGGTCGAAGCCATCTTCGGCGAAGGCGCCAGCAGCGAATACCGAGAGGGCCAGGGTGAGGATCAGTTTGTTTTTCATGGTCGTTGCTCCGTTGGTTCGAGAGGTTGCTGGTTTCTATGGATTCAATGCTACGCCGATTAATTTGATTAAAAAGCGCAAATAATCGCCTATATAAATCTATTTATTAGATGTGTTTGGGCAAGGTCACCGCTATCCAGCACTCGATTTGGCAACCACGGATTGCCGCGAGCGCATCGTGACCTGAATGTTTCGCCAGCCGCTGCAGGATGCGGGTGCAGAATTAATGGGGTGTTAAGAGCAGAAATCTGCAGCGGTGAGGTCGATCAACGGTTCATACCGCGCCAACCGATTTTTGAGGCCACGCTCATCACCATCGCCGCACTCCATCCCGGAGCGGCGCTTACATAATGAGCCGAATAGACATTTTGATCGGCTCAGGTGAGTCAACTGCCCTCCCTCAACCCAAAAAAAAGGCGCTCCATGCCTGGAGCGCCTTGCTTGAAACTGCGGGGTGACTATCAGTCAGTCGTAATCCGCGAATGCTGCTTGGTGTCCTTCATGGTCGCGTACACCAACAGCGAGCAGGCGATGCACGCGGTAACGTACCAATAGAAGCCGCTCTCCATGCCGGCGCTCTTGAACCACAGGGCCACGTATTCTGCGGTGCCGCCGAAGATCGAGACGGTCAGGGCGTAGGGCAGGCCAACTCCCAGGGCGCGGATTTCGGTCGGGAACAGTTCGGCTTTGACCACGGCGTTGATCGAGGTGTAACCGCTGACGATGATCAGCGCCGCCATGATCAGGAAGAACGCGCCCCACCAGGTCTGGATGGTGTGCAGGGTGGTCAGGATCGGCACGGTGAACAGGGTGCCGAGGACACCGAAGGCGATCAGGATCGGGCGACGGCCGATCTTGTCCGACAGGCCGCCGATGATCGGCTGCAGGCACATGAACAGGAACAGCGTGGCCGCCGAGATGGTGGTCGAGTCACTGATGCTCATGCCTACGGTGTTGACCAGGTACTTCTGCATGTAGGTGGTGTAGGTATAGAAGGCCAGGGTACCGCCCATGGTCAGGCCGACCACGGTCATCAGTTCCTTGGGGTGGCGCAACAGGGTGCGCATCAGGCTTTCCTTGGCCTTTTCCTTCTTGGTGAACGAGGCGGTTTCTTCCATGCCGCGGCGCAGGTACAGGGCAACCACCGCGCAGAGCGCGCCGATCACGAAGGGAACACGCCAGCCCCAGGCATACAGCTGCTCGGTGGTCAGCGTCTGCTGCAGGACGATCAGCACCGCCAGGGCAATGAGCTGGCCGGAGATCAGGGTTACGTACTGGAAGCTGGAGAAGAAGCCACGGCGTTCCTTGCTGGCCATTTCGCTGAGGTAGGTGGCCGAGGTGCCGTATTCGCCGCCCACCGACAGGCCTTGCAGCAGCCGGGCGAAGACCAGCAGGACCGGCGCAGCGACGCCAATGGTTTCATAGCCCGGGGTCAGGGCGATGACCAGGGAGCCTGCGCACATCAGCAGCACCGAGGCCATCAGCGCAGCCTTGCGCCCCTTGCGGTCGGCATACAGGCCCATCAACCAGCCACCGATCGGGCGCATCAGGAAGCCTACGGCGAAGATCGCAGCGGTATTGAGCAGTTGTGCGGTGGAGTCACCGGCGGGGAAGAAGGCTTTGGCGAAATACAGCGAGAATGCGGCGTAGACGTACCAGTCGTACCATTCGACCATGTTGCCGACGGACCCACTGAAAATCGACTTGAGGCGGCTGGCGGTGGTTTTTTCTGCGGCGGGCGCGATTGCCGCCCCGGTTGGCAGGGAGGTGGCGTTATCCATCAGGGATACCTTCTCGTTGTTTTTGTGGAGCGCGCCTGGAGCGCAGCTTGCCAGGGCAATTGCAGAAGGTGTGCCAAATGGGTGCGTGGCGATCCAAATGGGGGCGTAAGGCTTGTGGGCGCTCGCTTTGCCGGAAGTAACTGTGCCGCAACCCCTGCGGTTAACGGGTATCGGTTGAGCGGATTTCCGCTTATCACTGGGCGGTGATCGGCAGAAATCCGCTTATTGGAGAAAGTCCTCGCGCACCAGCCCGTGGCGCTGCATTTTCTCGTTCAATGTGCGCCTGGGTAGCTGGAGTGTTTCCATCACTGCCTTGATTTCGCCTGCATGCTGGCGCAGCGCTGCCCGTAGGCATTGGGCTTCAAAGGCCTCCATCTGTTCGCTCAGCGATGGTCCCGCAGGCGCTGCCTCGATATTCGACGAGCCCAGTCCCAATGCATGTCGCTCAGCCGCGTTGGCCAGCTCCCGCACGTTGCCCGGCCAGTCGTGCGACAGCAACTGCGCCAGTTGCGTGCCCGACAGCGGCGCGGCAGTACGGCCAAGCTTCGCGGCGGCGGCATGGGCAAAATGCTCGAAGAGCAAGGGGATGTCTTCCCGCCGCTCACGCAACGGCGCCAGGCGTAGTTCGGCGACATTCAGGCGATACGCCAGGTCCTCGCGAAAACGCCCGGCGCGGGCCTCTTCGAGCAGGTCGGGCTTGGTCGCGGCGATGATCCGCAGATCCACGCTGATGCTTTGGTTGGCGCCCAGCCGTTCCAGCTTCTGTTCCTGGATCACCCGCAGCAGCTTGGCCTGTTGTGCCAAGGGCATGCTTTCGATTTCGTCGAGGAAAACCGTGCCGCCGTTGGCATACTCCAGCTTGCCGATACGCTTGCCTTGGGCGCCGGTGAACGCACCGCTCTCATGGCCGAACAATTCGGCCTCGAACAGCGCTTCGGGGATTGCTGCGCAATTGAGCGCGACGAAGGGTTTGTCGGCCCGCGGTCCGAAGTCGTGAAGGCAGCGCGCCACACGCTCCTTACCACTGCCGGTTTCGCCACGGATCAGCACATTGACCGGCAGGCTGGCCAGGTCGAGCACTTGCCGGCGCAGCTGCTGCAAGCCTTGCGACGCGCCCAGCAGCGAGGCTTCCAGGCGTGACTTGAGGTCGGCCTGTTCATGAAGGCGGCGGTTTTCCAGTACCAGCTGGCGTTTCTCCAGCGCGCGGCGCAGGCTGCCCAGCAGGTGCTGCGGGGTGAAGGGTTTTTCCAGGAAATCATAGGCGCCGCTGCGCATGGCCTCGACCGCCATCGGTACGTCCCCATGGCCTGTCAACAGGATTACCGGCAGGTCCGGGTCGGCCGCCTGCAGGCGTTCGAGCAGCTGCATGCCACCCATGCCCGGCATGCGCACATCACTGATGACCACCCCAGGGAAATGCTGGGGCAGGTGCGCCAGGCAGTCCTCGGCGCGGGCGAACAACTGCACGTTGAAACCGGACAGGTTCAGCCATTGCTCGACAGCGCTGCGAATGCTCGCTTCATCATCGACGACGATCACTGAATTCAGCATACAGGCTCCAGGTCACGGGGCAGGGTAAGGCTCAGGCGCGCACCGCCCGGCAGGTTTTCGGCCTGCAGCTGGCCGCCGGCCTCAAGGATGATGCCATAGGAAATCGCCAGGCCCAGGCCCAGGCCTTCACCCACCGGTTTGGTGGTGAAGAACGGATCGAAGACCTTGGCCAGGTCGGTGTCGGCAATCCCGCCGCCCGAGTCGAGGACGCTCAGGCGCCACTGCTCCTGGTCGGGTTCGATGCGGATTTCCAGGCGTTTGTAGCGTTTGTCGGCCATGGCGTCGAGGGCGTTGCGCAGCAGGTTGATCAGCACCTGCTCAAGCCGGATCGCATCGCCACGCACCCAGGCCGGGCGCGCCAGGTACAGGGCCACGTCGACCTCGTCGCTGCGGATGCGCGTGTCGAGCAGGTGCAGGGCCTGATCGACCACGGTCGCCAGGTCCAGCCGCTCGCGCAGGCCGACGGGGCTGTTGCGGGCAAAGGTCTTCAGGTGGCTGGTGAGCGCGGCCATGCGCGTCAGCATCTGCTCCAGCGGCTCCAGCGCCTGGCGCGCTTCGTCGTAGCGGCCGTGGTCGAGCAACAGGCGCAGGGTTTCCAGCTGCATGCGCTGGGTGGTCAGTGGCTGGTTGATCTCGTGGGCCATGGCCGCCGACATCTGCCCGAGCGCGGCCAGCTTGGCCGACTGCACCAGGCCCTCCTGGGCAGTGCGCAGTTCACGGGTGCGTTCCTCGACCTGGCGCTTGAGCTCTTCGCGGCTGCGCTGGCGCAGGCGGGCCAGGCGCAGGCGCTGGCTGACGAACAGCGCGGCGAACACCAGGCTCAGCCACACGGCGGCAGCGCCCAGGGCGGCGTTGCGGCCAGCAGCCGTTACCTGTGGCTTGCGCAACAAGTGCAATGTCCAGGCTTCCCCTGGCAGCGGCAGGCTCTCCCAGAGGTACTCGGCCGTTCCGTTAGGGCCTTGCACACGGCTCAGGTGGCTGTTCTCGGCAAAACGGGTCAGTACCTGGTGCTGCAAGGGCACCAGCGGTTGCTTGTCGTACTGGCGCGTCGCGGCCAGTTCGGCGCGGTCGGCGCCGCTGAGCGGCTGTAGCTCGCGGTAGCGCCAGCCGTCCTGGTTGGCGATGAAGGTGATGCCGCGCGCGTCGCTGACCAGCAGCACGTCACTGCCCTGGCGCCACTCGCGTTCCAGTTCGGGGAACTCCAGCTTGACCACCATGGCGCCGAGGAAGCGCCGCTGTTCATCAGTGACTGCGCTGGAGAGGAAGTAGCCCGGCACGCCACTGGTCACTCCGACTGCATAGAAGCGGCCGCTGCCCTGGCTGCGGGTTTGCTTGAAATAGGGGCGAAAGCCGTAGTTGGAACCCACGTAGGTGGTGGGCAGGCGCCAGTTGCTGGCGGCCACGGCCAGGCCGCTGTGGTCGAGCAGCTCCAGGGTGGACGAGTTGGCTGCGCCGTTGATGCGTTCGAGTTTGCGGTTGAGCGCGTCTTGCAGGGTTTCGTCGACCGGCCCACGCAGGGCCTGAATCAGCTCCGGGTCCAGTGCCAGCACGGCCGGCAGGGCGCGGTAGCGGTCGATCAAGGTATGCAGGGCCGTGGCGTACAGCCCCAGCTGCTGGCTGGCGCGGCGGGCGTCGTCCTCCATGGCTTGGCGCCTGGCCTGATGCATGGCCCAGCCTGCACTCAGGGCAGTGCCGGCCAGAATCAGCAGGGTGATCAGCCCCAGACGCAGGGCGCGAAAGGAAAAGGGCATGGGGCAGATCCGGATGATTGGGTGGCGGGTAGAGCCCTATCGCCGGCTTGCCGGCGATAGAGCCACTGCGGCTTACCGCAATTCGAAGCTCTGCTGCTGTACAGCTTCGGAATCCAGACCCACCTGAACATTGAACTCGCCAGGCTCGGCGACCCGCTGCAGCTGCCCATTGTAGAACTTCAGGTCTTCCTCGCTGATGCGGAAGGTCACTGTTCGCGACTCGCCAGCCTTGAGCAGCAGTTTCTGGAAGTTCTTCAGTTCCTTGACCGGACGGCTCATGGAGCCCGCAACATCCTGCAGGTACAACTGCACCACGGTCTCGCCGTCACGCTTGCCGGTGTTCTTGACCGTCACCTTGGCCTCCAGCGTGTTACCGCGCTTGAGTTCCTTGCCTGACAGGGTCAGCCCCGACAGCTCGAAGCTGCTGTAGCTCAGGCCATAACCGAATGGGTACAGCGGGCCGTTTGGCTCCTCGAAATACTGCGAGGTGTAGTTGCCTGGCTTGCCTGGGGTGAATGGCCGGCCGATGCGCGTGTGGTTGTAGTACATCGGGATCTGCCCGACCGAACGCGGGAAGGTAATGGCCAGCTTGCCCGATGGGTTGTAGTCGCCGAACAGCACATCGGCGATGGCGTTGCCGCCTTCGGTACCGGCGAACCAGGTTTCGAGGATGGCATCAGCCTGCTCGCGTTCCCAGGCGATCGACAGCGGGCGGCCGTTCATCAGTACCAGCACCAGAGGCTTGCCGGTGGCCTTCAGGGCTTTGATCAGCTCGCGCTGAACCGCCGGAATTTCAAGTGTGGTACGGCTTGAGGATTCGTGCGACATGCCGCGCGATTCACCCACCACGGCAACCACCACATCGGATTGTTTGGCGGCCTTGACCGCTTCATCGATCAGTACGGCAGCCGGGCGCGGGTCATCGACGATCTCCGGTGCATCGAAGTTGAGGAAGTTCAGATAGTCGAGAATCGCCTTGTCGCCAGTGACGTTGGAGCCCTTGGCATAGACCAACTTGGCCTTGCCCTCGACGGCGCGGCGCAGGCCTTCGCGAACGGTGACCGAGTGCATCGGCTTGCCGTCGGCGGCCCAGCTGCCCATCATGTCGATCGGCGCATCAGCCAGTGGGCCGACCAGGGCGATGGTGCCGGCTTTCTTCAGCGGCAGGGTCTGCTGGCGGTTCTCCAGCAGCACCAGGCTGCGGCGCGCCACGTCGCGGGCGGCGTCACGGTGCAGGCGGTCTTCGCTGTAGTAATCCTTGAGGTCGGTTTCGGCCTTGCCGATGCGCACATAAGGGTCTTTGAAAAGGCCCATTTCGTACTTGGCCCCGAGCACTTCGCGCACGGCCTGGTCAAGTTCGCCCTGGGTCACCTCGCCGGACTTGAGCAGCCCTGGCAACTCTTCGCCATACAGGGTGTCGTTCATGCTCATGTCGATGCCGGCCTTGATCGCCAGCTTGGCCGCCTCGCGGCCATCGCGCGCGACGCCATGGCGAATCAGCTCCTGAATGGCGCCGTGGTCGCTGATGGTCACGCCCTTGAACCCCCACTCCTTGCGCAGCAGGTCGTTCATCAACCAGGTGTTGGAGGTGGCCGGCACGCCGTTGATCGAGTTCAGCGCCACCATCACACCGCCTGCACCGGCGTCCAGCGCGGCGCGGTAAGGCGGCAGGTAATCGTTGTACATCTTTGGCAGGCTCATATCGACCGTGTTGTAGTCGCGCCCGCCTTCAACTGCGCCATACAAGGCGAAGTGCTTGACGATGGCCATGATGCTGTCGGCGTTGGCCGGGCTGCTGCCCTGGAACGAGTGGACCATCACCTGGCCGATCTTAGAGGTCAGGTAGGTGTCTTCGCCGAAGCCTTCGCTGGTACGGCCCCAGCGAGGGTCGCGGGCGATGTCTACCATCGGCGCGAAGGTCATGTCCAGGGCATCGGCGGAGGCCTCGATGGCCGAGGTGCGGCCGACCTTGGCGATGGCGTCCATGTCCCACGTGGCGGCCAGCCCCAGGCCGATCGGGAAGATAGTGCGCTCGCCGTGGATGGTGTCGTAGGCGAAGAACATCGGGATTTTCAGGCGGCTGCGCATGGCGGCGTCCTGCATCGGACGGTTCTCGGGGGCGGTGCGCGAGTTGAAGGTACCGCCGATACGCCCGGCGGCGATTTCTTCACGGATCTTCTCGTGCGGCATCTCCGGGCCGATGCTGATCAAGCGCAGCTGGCCGATTTTTTCGGCCTCGGTCATCTGGCTGATGAGGTGCTCGATGAAGGCCTGCTTGTCTTGCAGGGGCGGGGCGGTTTGGGCGGCAAGGGCCGCCTGACTGGCAAGGCCCATCATGGCCAGGCCCAGCAAAGACAGTTTCATCATGAATTCCGTTGTCGAGGCCTGTGCCGTATCCACGGTGATACGTGCGCGGCCGAAGTTTTCAGGCGGCTATTGTTGTACGATTCACAGGCATTATTTCCAGCGGCGGATTATGCCTGAATATGTCGCTTGCTGAGGAATACCCGAATGCCGGGACAACAACTATAAGAACGCTCAAGAGACCGAAGGCATGACCCCCCTCAACGAATACGAGCAGCGCCTTATCGCCGAGGCCATCGCCCGCGTGGAACGGCGCACCGACGCCGAGCTTGTGACCGTGCTGGCCCGGCGCGCCGATGACTATGCCTATCTGCCGCTGTTCTGGGCTGCCGTGCTGGCGCTGGCGGTGCCAGGGGTGTTGCAGCTGCTGCTGGGGTGGCCCGGCTTACGGGGCCTGCTGGTAGCCAATGTGCTGTTGTTCAGCGCCCTGTGTGTGCTGCTGCGCAAGCCGCGCCTGGCTGCCTGGCTGATCCCAGCAGCCCTGCGCCGCTGGCGGGCATCGCGCCTGGCCCGGCAGCAGTTTCGCGAACAGAACCTGCAGCACACCGCCGGGGGCACTGGGGTGCTGATCTTCGTTGCCGAGGCCGAGCGGCATGTGGAGATCCTTGTCGATCAAGGCATCGAGCGCCATCTTGATGCTCAGGCGCGTGCGCTCATCAAAGCGCGCTTTGCCGAGCAGGTGCGTGAGGGCCGCACCTTGCAAGGCTTCGTTGACTGCATCGAGGCCTGTGGTGAGCGGCTGTGCGAGCACGTGCCGCGCACCCACGCGCGCAACGAGTTGCCCAACCGCCTGGTGATTCTCGACTGAGCCACGCCCATCGCGAAAACCTTCGACTACAGCGGGCATCGTCGTAGAATGCGCGGCATTGCGCATCGCGCTCACGCTATCCGAGGCACCTGCTTTCCATGTCCGCCAGTACTTCCGCTTCGTCCGCGCCAGAGGCGCGCGCCCAGTTCCTCAACCTGCTGAGCGCTGCTTTGCAGGGCAACACCCTGGTCAAGCTGGTGCTGGCACGCCACGTCGGTGCCGACCAGACCTTGCAGCGGATCATCGCCAAACCGGTGCAGGTGAAAGGGCAGCCGAACCTGTCGCTGGTGTACCGTCACCAGACCCGGGACATCACCCGTAACGTGCCGTTGGACCAAGCCTTGGCGCTGGTCGCCGAGTTGTTGCCGGACAGCTTCCGTAACGCCCACCTGTTCGATGCCGACGGCGAACTGCAACTGACTTTCAGCAAGAAGGGCAAGCCGATGCTCCAGCGCCACGGTGCTCAGCCGCCCCGCGAAGCTGCCGCCAGCGCGGGCCATGACCGCGAGAAGAAACGTTACCTGGCACTGTCGCGGCCGTTCCTGCGCGACCTGGGCGTGACCGATGCGCAAGGTGCGCTGATCCCCTCCATGTCGCGCAAGTGGAAGCAGATCAACAAGTTCATCGAGGTGTTCGAACACGCCCTGGCCAATGCGCCGGTGCCTGCACAGCAGGCACTGCGGGTGGCCGACTTCGGCTCGGGCAAGGGCTACCTGACCTTCGCCATGCACGACTACCTGCGCAACACGCTGGGCCGCGAGGCGCAGGTGACGGGGGTTGAGCTGCGCCAGGACATGGTCGACCTGTGCAACGCCGCCGCATCGCGCCTGGACCACCCGGGCCTTGAGTTCCAGTGCGGCGACGTGCGCAGCGTGGTGCCCGAGGCCATCGAGGTGATGATCGCCCTGCATGCCTGCGACATCGCCACCGATTACGCGATCCACACCGGCATCCGCTGCAACGCTGCGATCATCATGTGCTCGCCGTGCTGCCACAAGCAGATCCGCCCGCAACTGCACAGCCCGGGGTTGCTGCAGCCGATGCTGCAGTACGGCCTGCACCTGGGCCAGCAGGCCGAGATGCTGACCGACAGCTTGCGCGCGCTGTACCTGGAAGCGTGTGGGTACGAGACCAAGGTGTTCGAGTTCATCTCGCTGGAGCACACCAACAAGAACAAGATGATTCTGGCGGTGAAGCGCAAGCAGCCGGTGGAGGCGGGCGCGTTGCTGGAGAAGATTGCGCAGCTGAAAGCGTTTTATGGGGTGCAGGAGCATTGCCTGGAGACATTGTTGCAGGGGGATGGGTTGATTGGCGGGTAAGCAAGGCTGTTGAGCTCGATTCCTGAAGGCGCGTAGGACAATTCCCAAGCACTCCCCGGATTGCCGATGTGGGGAACGTTGCATTACGAGCGTCTGGAGTACCCCGAAGAACCCTGGCATTTTTGCGCGCCAGCTTCAGCGTGTGGTGGACAATTGTACGGGCAGCAGTGAGGCGTATACCGCAGCGAAGGCTGGTAAGGAGCAGTAGCGATGGAATACGAATTTACCCTCAAGTACCCATTGGCATGCACAGCTTCCCAGCGCCCATACATGAAGGCAGCACTTCGCTTTGGCATCTCGCAGAAGTACTGGCCTGGTTGCAGGCCAGGGGAAGTTACGCCATAGGCCAAGAGACACTGGACTGGGCTCGGGTTGCCATGGCTGTCAATGTAACAAGCACACATGCACGCCTATTCAGGGGTTCCCTTGCTTGTGCCTGATGAAGGTGTGCCGCTGGGGCCGCCTCAGCGGCGCCCTGTAGGCACCTCGATCGCCAACTCCCCCAGCCCCAGCGGATGCGTACTTGCATCGAAGAAATGCAGCGCAGTCCCCGCCAGATCACCCAATCGCTCTACAAAATGCTGCTTCTGATTCATCACCGAAGCCTCGCTCAACGGCCGGATGGCAATCGAAAGCTGCGCCGGCCGCGCCTGGCGAATGGCGTCGAGCAGGTGCTGGTCGCTACTATCCAGGTGCTGCCCGAACAGGCATAGCCCCTGGCTTTCCTGCGCCAGCTGCCCCAGGCACCAAGCCAGGTAATCCGAGTTGCGGATCGCACGCAGTTTTTCGTCGCTACGGTCTTCGTTGACGAACAGCGGTACTTCACCCGGAATGTTCACGGCAAAGCCGTCGAGCAATTCAGCGCTTTCGGCGCTGCGCTGGCGGGTGGCGCCGTCGGGCAGCTTGAGCAGGTGCAGGCCGCCGTGCAGGTGCAGCAGGCGAGTACCGGCACTCTGTGTGCGGCGTACGTCGAAGAAGCCCTGTTCGTCGAACAGCGCGGCGAAACCTTGTGGGTCGTGCTGCACGGCCCATGGCAGGATCAGGTCATAGTTGCTGGTGTAGACGCTGCGGTAGCTGCGCAGGGCTTGGTTGATCGACGACAGCGTGGCTGCCGGCATCAGCGGCCAGGGCAGGTGCACGGTGCGCACGGCGTGGATCAACGCTTCCTTGATCGAGTAGTAGCGGTTAAGCGGTGCAGTTGAGTTGATCGCCAGGGCGGCGTTGGCGCGCACGGTGTGGTTGAGGGTGCTCAGCACGGGTTCGAACAGCTCTGTGCCAAGCGACTTGAACAAGGCCTGGTCGCTGATTGCCAAACCTTTTTTACGCCCGGCACGTTGGGCTTCCTCGAACAGCGAGAAGTAGCCGAACGGCTTCCACAGCGCGCGGCTGGCGCCGTTGCCCAGCAGCAGGGCATCGCAGGGGTGGCGTTTGGCGAGTTCCTGCCAGGAGGCGAGGTGGGCGTCTAGTGCGGGCATGATGGGTCCATTCGCTGGAGCGGGAAACGGGGGCGACTTTAGCATGTCATGCAAGGTGTGCGAGGGTTGTGGTTTAGCCGCAGCACGGCTCGCACGACGAAAGAGGACTTCACCATGCGCAAATGTCTGATCGGGATTCTGGCCTTGGCGGCCCTGGATTCGGCCTCAGCGGCCTCGGTAACCGACGGCAAGGGCCTCGCCGCCGTCCAGGATATCCCGTACCCCGCGGTGATTGCTCACCGCGGCGCTTCCTACGACGCTCCGGAATCCACCACTCCCGCCTACCTGCTGGCCCGTGACCTGGGCGCCGACTACCTGGAACTCGACCTGCAACGCACCCGCGATGGCGTGCTGGTGGTGGTCCACGACGATGAGCTGTCACGCACCAGCGATGTCGCCGAGCACTTCCCCGAGCGTACCCGCAGCCCGGTCAGCGCCTTCACCCTCGCCGAGCTCAAATCCCTGGACGCCGGCAGCTGGTTCAACAAGGCCTACCCAGAGCGTGCTCGGGCATCATTCAGCAAATTGTCGATCCTTACCCTGGACGAAGTCATCGATATCGCCGAAGGCAACCCCGAGCGGCAGCCCGGCTTGTATATCGAGACCAAGGTGCCCAGCCAGTTCCCAGGCATTGAAATGGAGCTCAAGGCGCGCCTTGAGGCCCGAGGCTGGCTCGACCACCCTGGGCGCGTAGTGTTGCAGACATTCGATCGCAGTAGCCTGGCACTGCTGCACAAGGCCATGCCGCAAGTGCCGAAAATTCTGCTGCTGTGGGTGGGTACGAAGGCCATCGCACCAGCCTCGGGCCAAGATTTCGCTGATTCAGGCGAAAACGACAAGGCCGTGTTTTACGCGCGACAGCAACCGAAGGATCGGGCGGAGTTCCTGCGCTGGCTGGACATTGCCAAGCAAGGGGGGGCGATGGGTACCGGTCCATCGGCCAAGCGCAGCAAGCTGGGTGAACAGAGCTATGCCGACCTGATTCAGCCGTGGATGAACCATGCCAGCCATGAGCGCGGGCTGCTGGTGCACGTCTATACCCTCGACGATGCGCAAGACTTCGACGCAGCAATGAAGGCAGGAGTCGATGGGATGTTTACCAACCGAGCAGGGCATTTGCTGCGCTTCTACAAACGCCCCACCGAAATCGAATCGGTATTGCTGGACAGGTTAGGTTACTGAGCGAGCTGGGCTGTCGCCCTGATCTCGACTTCTGTTCCGCCACAACCGATACGCCCGTATCCCCGCCCGCACCGAGCCAAACAGCAGCTTGTCCTCCATTTCCCGCGCCATCCCCGAGCGCACCAGCATGCGTAGGAAGCTGCCGCGGGCGCGGGCGATGGCGAAGAAGATGCTTTGCGCCGCGAGGGTGTCGCGTACCTCGCGCAGGGCGGCAATGCCGCTCACATCGATGCTGCTTACCGCTTCGGCATCGAACAGCACGGCGCGGGGCTGGGCCTGGCTTTGAACGGCTTCGAGCAGGCGCATCTTGAAGTAGTCGGCGTTGAAGAACAGGATCGCGTCGTCGAAGCGGTAAACCACCAGCCCTGGCACGGTACGGGCGTCCGGGTGTTTGCGGATGTCGACCTGGCCCTCGGTACCCGGCAGCCAGCCGAGCACCGCATCGGTGGGTTGGTAGATGCTGTACAGCAAGCGCAGGATCGCCAGGGTCACGGCAAACACGATCCCCGGAAGAACGCCTAGGCCCAGCACGCCAACCGTGGTCAACAGGCACAACCAGAACTCGAAACGGCTCAGGCGGCGGATGCGCCCCAGTGATTTGATGTCGATCAGCCCCCAGCCGGCCATCAACAGCACGGCACCCAGCGCCGCCTGGGGGATCCAGGCCATCGGCGCGGTGAAGAACAGCAGGATCAGGGCAATCACCAGCGCGGCGATGATGCCGACCAACTGGCTCTTGCCGCCGGCCATGTCGTTGACCGCAGTGCGCGAGTCGGCGCCGCTGATGGCAAAGCCCTGGGAGATGCCGGCCGCCAGGTTGCTCACGCCGAGGGCGACGAACTCATGGTTGGCATTGATCGCATAGCCGTGGCGCGCGGCGAAGCTGCGCGCCGTGAGCATGGCGCTGCAAAAACTGACGGTGGCGATACCCAGCGCGTCGCGCAACAGGCTCTTGGTTTCTGCCAGGTTGCTCTGTGGCCAGGCCAGTTGCGGGATGCCGGCTGGCACTGAACCTAGGATGGCCACGCCTGAGTGGTCAAGGCCGAACACGCCAACCACCAGGGTGAATACCGCCACCGTCACTAGCGCCGCAGGCAAACGCGGGAAGCGCTGTGGCAGCCAGATCAGCAAGGCCAGCCCGGCCAGGCCGATGGCCAGGGTCAGCCAGTGGATCTCACCCAGGCGCTGCAGGAAGTTGATCAGGCTGAGGACGAAGCCGTCCCCTTCGACGTTGAAGCCCACCACCTTGGACAGCTGCCCGGCGATCAGGCTCAGGCCGATCCCGTTGAGGTAGCCGATGAGGATCGGCCGCGAGAAGAAGCTGGCGATGAACCCCGCCCGTGCCAGGCCGGCGGCAATCAGCATGACACCGACCAGCACCGTGACGATCACCGACAGTTCGGCGATTCGGTGGGGGTCGCCCATGGCCAATGGCGCCACTGCACCGGCGATCATCGCGCAGGTCGCGGCGTCCGGGCCAACCATCAGTTGGCGTGAGCTGCCGATCAGGGCGTAGACGATCATCGGCAGCACGCAGGCATACAGGCCGTACTGCGGCGGCAGGCCGACGATCTGTGCGTAGGCGATGGCGATGGGGATCTGGATGGCGGCCACCGACAAACCGGCCTGCAGGTCGGCGTGGAACCACTCGCGTCGGTACTGCAGCAGGTTGGCAAGGCCCGGAAGCCAACGGGAAAGAAACATACGCAGTCCTTTCGAAATGTTTCGCGAATCCAGAGAGCATATGCGCCCCAAGCGGTTTCACTTGCAAGGGGATTCATGCGGCTGGCGCTGTGCGAGGTCAACGAAAGGGCAGAAACGAAAAAAGGAGCCAAGGCTCCTTTTGACAGCGATGACGTTGCTGGAACGCCATGCGGGAATGCGGTGTGGAGCGGGTAGAGGGAATCGAACCCTCAACTAAAGCTTGGGAAGCTTTCGTTTTGCCACTAAACTATACCCGCGTCTGCGATCGACTTTGTACCAGAACGCTCCTCGAATTAGAAGCCCCAGTTATAAACCAGGCCTAAAAAAAGCTGTCGGCGCCCATAGCCTGCGGGTCATGGCTACAGGACGCCGATGCACTCAGATCGCCCATGCATGCTGCCCTTGGGTGTTGCTGTAGAGGTTACGTGCCCGGGATTCGCGCACGGTCGGCTTGAGGAAGCCAAGCAGGGCGCTGCGCGTGGCTTCGCAAGCCGTCTTGTTTTCCATGTCGAGGAAGTGGCCGGCGTCACGGATCACCGTGAAGTGGCTCTTGCCGACATGGTTGCCGAACTGTCGGGCGTCTTCGGCGGTGGTGTATTCGTCACGGTCGCCGTTGATGAACAGCACCGGGATATCGATGTTGCGCGCACCCTTCAGCGCCCGGTCCAGATCATGCTGCAGCACCTGGTTGATGTGGTAGTGCATCTGCGCGTACTCGTGCGTGTCCAGGCTGCTGACGTGCCGATAGTTGAAACGCTTGAACAGCGAGGGTAGGTGCTTGCCAATGGTGTCGTTGACCAGGTTGCCGACCTGATAGCGATCGCAGGCGGCCAGGTACTGGCAGCCGCGGTCGAGGTAGTCGCGCATCGGTTCATTGATCACCGGCGAGAACGAACTGACCACTGCCTTTTTCACCAGCCGCGGCTGGTGCGCCAGCGCCAGCAGGGTGCAGGCACCGCCCCAGGAAAACGACATCACGTGGTCGGCGCGGAAGTGCTCGATCAGCTCCAGCAGGATATGCGCTTCGTCCTCTTTGCTGATCAGGCGCTCCTGGCGGTTGTGCGGTTTGGACTTGCCGGCATACGGCTGGTCGTACAGCACCACGTTGAATTGCGGGTGCAGGTTACGCACCGTCTGGGCGAACGAGGCCGTGGTAGCCAGCGAGCCGTTGATCAGGATGATCGTTTTCTCGGCGGCATCGGCGCGATGGAACTCCGTGTAAACCCGATACTGACCTTGGATATCAAGTACAGCGATTTCTGGCCTCATGTCATCGACTCCTGGCGCAAAAAGGGTATTCGCGTCACCTAGGGTGCACGTTCTATATGACAGGTAGGCATTTGCCTGTAGGAAACTTACCGGGGCCCTGTGTCGATCCTTGGCACACGTGTCGACGGTATTGTTTTTGGCGGGCAATTTGCCGTGCCCCAGGGCATCTAGGCCTTGGGTAGCCGGCAAAAAGGTGTCTTGGTCGACGTTTGTGACTCGTGAGTCACGTGCAGACCGACAAGTTAGGAGTCAAGCAGTGGGTCGGGGATCGCGCAAGTGCCGCTTGGAGGAAATTGTGACTTTTGCCGCTGGGCGGTCGTGTGGCCTTTGCACAGTACCTGAAGCGCTCTAGACCGCAGCGATTTCTTCGGCCGTCAGCGCCCGGAACTCCCCTGACGCCAAGCCTGGGTCTAGGCGTATCGAGCCCATGCTTTCCCGATGCAAACCCACCACTTTATTGTCGAAATGGCCGAACATGCGCTTGACCTGGTGGTAGCGCCCTTCGACGATCGCCAGCCTGGCCGTGCGCGGGCCGAGGATGTCCAGCTGCGCGGGCAGGGTGGTCAGGTCCTCGAAGGCGAAGTAGAAACCTGCGCGAAATTTGTCGACGTAATGCCCGCCGATCTCGTCTTCGGTTTGCACCAGATAGTGCTTGGGCAATTTGGTCGCTGGCTGCGTCAGGCGGCGCGACCATTGGCCGTCGTTGGTCAGGATCATCAGGCCGGTGGTGTTGTAGTCCAGCCTTCCGGCGATGTGCAGATCGTCGCGCAGTTCGGCGGGCAGCAGGTCAAGCACGGTGCGGTGCTGAGGGTCGTGGGTGGCGCTGACGCAGCCAGCCGGTTTGTGCAGCATCAGGTAGCGCGCCGGACGGCCAGCCTGGAGCAGTTGATCATCCACTTCGATACGGCTGAATTCACGCACTTCGGTGCGCGGGTCGGCGACCGCCTGACCATCCACGCGCACGCGGCGCTGCACCAGCAGTAGGCGCACTTGCTGGCGGTTGTAACAGGGCAGGTTGGCGAGGAAGCGGTCGAGGCGCATGGGGCAAAAGGTAGGTAAGGGAGCGCGCAGTCTAGCGCTTTTCACTGTCGATCGGGGTGGGAGCGTTCGCGGGCAGGCTGGCGCCTGCTGCGCAGCGCGGGCACAGGCAGGACTGGTCACGCAGTTCCGCTGGCAGTGCCTGCAGCACCGCCGGGTCGATTGCCACGGCAAAGCACCAGCAAGCCTCGGCGGCGGTGCGTGGGTCGGCCAGGGTGCACTGGTTGAGGGCGCCGCAGGCGGGGCAGCGCTGCTTGTCATTCATAGATCAATCCGGGTGTTTCACTGCAGACGCGGTTGCGGCCGGCCAGTTTGGCACGATAGAGCGCGCGGTCGGCGCGGGTCAGCAGGGCATGCAGCGTGTCGCCTGGCTGCAAGCCACTGAGGCCGATGCTAGTGGTCAGGCGCAGCGGTTGCTCGTCGTAGCTGAAGGTCAGTTGTTCGGTGCGCCGACGGATTTTTTCTGCCACGTCGATGGCTTGGCGACCTTCGGTCTCACGCAACAGCACGATGAATTCCTCGCCGCCCCAGCGGCACAGTATATCCGACTGGCGCAGGCTGCTCTGCAGCACGTTGGCGAACTGGCGCAGCACTTCGTCGCCGGCCAGGTGGCCGTGGGTATCGTTGAGCGCCTTGAAGTGGTCGAGGTCGATCAGCAACGCCACCAGCGGGGCACCGTCGCGTTGGGCTTCCTGCAGCGCCTGCGCAGCCAGCAGGTCGAAGCTGCGCCGGTTGGGCAGGCCGGTGAGGCTGTCGAGGGTGGCCAGGGCCTCGATGCTGGCTTGATGGCGCTTGAGCATCGCATGCAGCAGCGACAGCACCACCAGGGTGATCATCGCGCAGATGGCCAGGTTCAGGTACAGCGAGTGGCGAGCGCGGTCGAGGGCGCCAGTTTCGCGCTTGTCCACCAGCAGGTACCAGTCCAGTTCGGGCAGGTGCCGCACATTGAGGAAATGGCTGTGGCCGTCGCTGTCCTTGTATTCGTGACTACCTTCGGCGGGTACCGGATGCAGCCCCAGCCATTCGTCCAGCTCGGGGTTGTCGCGCAGTGGCTGGCCAACCCGCAAGCCGTGCGGGCCGCCGTCGGAGCCGGTCAACAGGACCTTGCCCTGGGCATCGGTGAAGAAGACCGAGCGCTGGTAACGCCGCTGGTAGGTGTCGATCAGCTTGACCACCGCGTCCACGCTCAGGCCTACCCCGGCAGCGCCAATGAACCGCTGCTGGTAATCCAGCACTTGGTAGTTGATGAACACCGTGAGGCTGTCCTGGTTGGCCATGTCCAGGTCGACGTTGATTTCGTACGGCACCTTGAGTTCGCGCAGGCGGAAATACCAGGCGTCACGCCAGGTGCCAGGTTCGACATGCTTGAGCACGCCCTTGGCCTGGTAGTAGGTAAGGCTGCGGTCGGAAACGAAGAACGAGGTGAAGGTGTCCTGTTTACCCATCACCTCACCCAGGAAGCGGGTGATGCGCTGGGTGTCCTGTTCACCGGCGAGCACCCAGTCACGCAGGAAGGTGTCCTGGGCCATCATCGAGGCGATGAGCACGGGGCGGATGAGGTCTTTCTGGATTTCCGAATAGACCGTGTCGGAGGTCAGCGGCAGCTCGGTATTGACGATGCCATCGCGGATCGCGCTACGCGAGGCGAAGTAGCTGAGCAGCGAGGTGGCGAGAAAGCCGCAGGCCAGCAGCATCAGCAGGGTGATGATCAACGAGCGCTGCGAAAAGACGGCGGAGCGTGAAGGCATGATCGTCCCGTGATGTGTGCCGAGGCGCTCATTCTAGTGATATGACCGGAAAAAGACTGCAGGTTTTTTAGGGGTATTCGAGCTGTTTCAAATTGTTGCTGAAATGGCACTGCACGATGGCGGCAATGTCTTATTCATTGTCGATGAACGCCATTGCCGTCGACGCTCGCCAGCGCCGCTGAGCGGGCACCCCAGCGGTCCAGGAGGCCGCCATGTCCTATCGAATCCTGTTGATCGCCCTGTTGGGTCTGATGACAACCGCCTGCGTACCGTATTACGAAGGTGGCAGTTACTACCGTTCGGATTACTACACCACCGATCGCTATGTCTCGCCGGGTTACTACCGCCATGACCGCTATTATGTAGCGCCTCAGCCGCGTTACTACTACCAGCCCGCACCGCGTTATTACCGCCCGGCGCCGGTACCGCAATACCGCGGGCATCCGCAGCCGAGGGTGAACCAGTGGCATGGCAACCCACGGTACGACTACGGCAATCGCCAGCGCTATGACTACGGGCGCGATCGCGACCGGCATGATTACCGCAACGACAGCCGGCGGTACCAGAACGATCGCTGGCATTCCAATGGCCGCGGTGACCGTGACCGCCGACCTGATGGCGGGCGCGGCGGTGATCGAAACTGGCAACGGTAAGGGTTGAAGGGGGCGCAAAGCGGCCCCTCAAGTCAGATCGGCCAAGGGGTGGCGTCCCTCCCACACCTTCACGAAATGTGCATCCACCACCGCCGCCGGCACCTGCGCTACATCTGGCCAGTGCCAGCGCGGTTGGTTGTCCTTGTCCAGCAAGCGGGCGCGCACGCCTTCGCTGAATTCGGGATGACGGCAGCAATTGAGGCTCATGCCGTATTCCATCTGGAACACCTGGGCTAGGGACAGGTGTCGCGCCCGGCGGATCTGCTCCCAGACCAGGTGTGCCGTCAGCGGGCAGCCCTCATGCAGACGCTGGCCTGCTTCGGCCAACAGCGGGTCGATATGGTGCTTCAGCCCCTCCAGTGCACGCCACGCGGCCGCCGGGTCCGCAACGTCGAGCAGTGCGTCGATCGCTTGGCGCCGCGGTAGCCATTGCGCCTGGGGCAACTCGGCGAAGGCGCGGTGCTGCTCTGCCCTAAGCAGGCTGTTGAGCTGCAACTCGGTCTGCTCCTGCCAGTTCATCTGCAGCAACTCGTCAATCAGGCCTTCTTGCTGGTGCTCGCCCAAAAAACGGTCGGCCAGGCCCAGGTCCAGCGCGTCGCGGGCATTGATGGGGGCGCCGGTCAGCCCCAGGAACAGCCCCAACTTGCCCGGCAGGCGGGCGAGGAACCAGCTGGCGCCAACGTCGGGGTACAGGCCGATGCTGATCTCTGGCATCGCCAGCCGGCTGCTGGGGGTGACAATCCGCATCCCAGCACCCTGCAACAGCCCCATGCCACCCCCCAGCACATGGCCATGGCCCCAGCACAGCAGCGGCTTGGGATAGGTGTGGATGAGGTAGTCAAGGCGGTATTCGGCGGCGAAGAACGTGGCCGCCAGCGGTGGCACGCTGCCGGGGTGATCGCGGCAGGCCTGGGCCAGCGCGCGCACGTCGCCGCCGGCGCAGAACGCCTTGGCGCCATTGCCGCGCAGTATCACACACACCACGCCCGGGTCGTGGGCCCACGCGTGCAGCTGTTCGCCAAGCACTTCGATCATCGGCAGGTTCAGGGCATTGAGCGCCTTGGGTGCATCCAAGGTGGCGATGCCGATTCGGGCGCCGTGGGCGCCGGTGAGTACCTCGCAGTGAATGGCCATGGACTACCTCGCTCAAGTCATCACCCTAGTATGGCCTGCCTGGCCGATCACGCCGGTCGTCGGTCGGACCGATTGACAAGGGGGGATGGCTTACCTAGTGTCGCGCCATTGTTTACGGATGGCCCCATGACTGACGACGATCGCATCAAACTCGAACCCAGCTGGAAAGACGCACTGCGTGCCGAGTTCGACCAGCCCTACATGCACCAGCTGCGTGAATTCCTGCGCCAGGAGCACGCCGCCGGCAAGGAGATCTATCCCCCGGGGCCGCTGATTTTCAATGCGCTCAACTCCACCCCGCTGCAGCAGGTGAAGGTGGTGATCCTCGGCCAGGACCCCTATCACGGCCCGGGCCAGGCCCACGGCCTGTGCTTCTCGGTACAGCCTGGGGTACCGACGCCGCCGTCGCTGGTGAATATCTACAAGGAACTGCAGCGCGACCTGAACATCCCGATCGCCGGCCATGGTTACCTGCAAAGCTGGGCCGAGCAGGGCGTGCTGCTGCTCAACACGACCATGACCGTCGAGCGCGCCAACGCCGCTTCGCATGCCAAGAAAGGGTGGGAGTTCTTCACGGACCGTATCATCCAGGTGGTCAGCGAGCAGTGCCCGAACGTGGTGTTCCTGCTGTGGGGCGCGCACGCCCAGAGCAAGCAGAAGCTGATCGATGGCACCAAGCACCTGGTACTGAAATCGGTGCACCCGTCGCCGTTGTCGGCGTACCGTGGGTTCCTCGGCTGCGGGCATTTCAGCCGGACCAACGGCTTCCTCGAACAGCGTGGGTTGGCGCCGATCAACTGGGCGTTGCCGCCCCTTTGACATCAGCGGCTTGGCGATTGCCGTTGATCAGCGTTCCACACCCTGAACAGCGGCTCCGCCAGAAACAGCACGAACAACAACCGCATCACCTGCAACGCCGTGACCAGCGGTACCGACAGTTGCAAGGTCTCCGCCGTCAGGCTCATCTCGGCAATGCCGCCGGGCATCATCCCCAGCGTCAGCGAGCGCAGGTCCAGCGCAGTCATCACGCTCAACCCCCACGCCGCGCTGCCGGCAATCAGCATGCACAACGCCGTGGCCAGCAACGTACGGCCCAAGAATGACGGGGCGCGGCGAAAGAATGCGCGGTTGAAGTGGCAGGCCAGGCCGCTGCCGATCAGCCATTGGCCGATCTGGCTGGCGCCATCGGGCAAGGCGATCTGCAGGTTGCCCGCCAGGCTAGCTGTCGCCGCCACCAGCAATGGCCCGAACAGCCAGGGGTTGGGCTGACGCAACCGCTGCCAGATGAAACCTACCGCCACGCCCAGCGGGGTGATCAACGCCAGCCAGGCCCAGTTCACGCTGCCGGTGTGGTTGAGCGGCACACCGTCACCGATCAGGAACTTGAACAGTGCCGGTACACACAGCACCACCGCCAGTACGCGCAGGCTCTGCGCTGCAGCCACCTGGCTGAGCACCGCGCCGTTGCGCGCGCCCAGGTTGACCATTTCCCCGGAGCCGCCAGGCATGCTGGCGAAAAACGCCGTGGCACGGTCCTCACCGGTGCGCCGCAGCAGCCACACACCGACCACGCTGGAAACGGTAGTGAACAGCGCAGCAAAGAAGATCAGCACAAAGTGGCTGGCCACCTGTTCGATCACCGCCGGGGTGAAGTGCAGGCCAATCCCCAGGCCGATGATGCATTGCCCGCATTTGCGGCCATTGGGGATTTCCGACAGCTGCCAGGGCGTCAGGCAGCGCACCAGGATGATCGCCAGCAACGAGCCGACCATCCAGGGCAAAGGCCAGCCGACCAGGCTTGCGAGATACCCGCCCGCCAGGCCGACCAGCCCCGTCGCCCAGAACAGCGGCAACGACCGATCAGGCATCGGCCATCGCCCGGCGTTGCAGGCTGCGCTTGCGCCAGATGCGCAGCAGCGGCAGGGTCAGCATGCAAATGGTCAGTACCCACACCGACATGCTGATCGGGCTCGACCAGAGGATGCCCAGCTCACCATTGGAAATCGACAGCGCGCGGCGCAGGTTCTGCTCCATCAGACCACCGAGAATGAACCCCAGCAGGATCGGCGACAGCGGAAAGTCCAGCTTGCGCAGGATGTAGCCCATGATGCCGATGCCGACCATCAGGAACAGGTCGAACGTGGTGGCATGCACCGCGTACACCCCGATCGCGGTGATGATCGCGATCACCGGCACCAATGCCCAGTTCGGCACGGCGAGGATGCGGGTGAAGATGCGGATCATCGGGATGTTCAGGATCACCAGCATGATGTTGGCGATGAACAGCGAAGCGATCAGGCCCCAGACGATGTCCGGTTGCTGTTCGAACAGCAGCGGGCCCGGGGTGATGTTGTACAGGGTCAGCGCACCGATCATCACCGCGGTGGTGCCCGAACCCGGCACGCCCAGGGTCAGCATCGGCACCAGCGCGCCGCAGCAGGAAGCGCCGATGGCGGTTTCCGGGGCGGCCAGGCCACGTGCGTCACCCTTGCCGAAATTGCCCTTGGTACCGGCGATGCGTTTTTCGGTCATGTAGGCCACGGCGCTGGCCAAGGTTGCGCCGGCACCTGGCAGCACGCCCATGATGAAGCCAAGCAGGCCGCAGCGGATGTTGACCGCGAATACCGATGCCGCTTCCTTGAAATTGAACAGCATGCGCCCGGTGGCCTTGACCGCCTGGTGGCCATGGTGCGTCTTCTCCAGCAACAGCAGGATTTCGCTGACCGAGAACAGGCCCAGCACCAGCACCACGAACTGGATGCCGTCGGCCAGGTGCACGCTGTCACCGGTGAAACGGTACACGCCGCTGTTGGCGTCGATGCCGACTGCCGACAGGAACAGGCCGATCAGTGCTGCAATGAAGGTTTTCAGTGGCTTGTCGCCGGCCATGCCGCCCAGGCAGACAATGGCGAACACCATCAGCACGAAATATTCCGCCGGGCCGAAGGCGATCGCCCATTTCGCCAGCAACGGGGCGAACAGCACCATGCCGCAGGTGGCGATGAAGGCGCCGATGAACGAACTCCATGCCGACAGCGACAATGCCACGCCAGCCAGGCCCTGGCGAGCCATCGGGTAGCCGTCGAGGGTGGTCATCACGGTCGAGGCTTCGCCGGGGATGTTCAGCAGGATCGAGCTGATTCGCCCGCCGTATTCGCAGCCCAGGTACACCGCCGCCAGCAGGATCAGCGCCGATTCCGGTGGTAGGCCAAGGGCGAAGGCGATGGGGATCAGCAGGGCCACGCCGTTGATCGGGCCCAGCCCCGGCAGCAGGCCGACCACGGTGCCGATCAGGGTGCCCGAGAGGGCGGTGACCAGGTTGTACGGGCTCAGGGCGACGCCGAAGCCCTGGCCCAGGTAGCTCAAGGTATCCATGTGTCAGTTCTCCAGTACGCTCAGCAGGCCAAGGGGCAGGGGGACATCCATCACGCGGTCGAACAGCCAGTAGAGGAACAGGCTCATGCCTACCACCACGATCGCGCTGTACAGCCAGCGGCCGCCATACAGACGGGCCATGGGGATGCCGATCAGGATGGCGCTGAGGATGAAGCCCAGGGCTTCGAAGGTGCTGGCGAAGACAATCAGCAGGCCGACGCAAGCGGCGATCTTGGTCAAGGTTTCGCGGTCCAGGGCAGGCTCGTCATCCTTGTGCACGATAGGCGTAGGGCGGATGGCGAGGTACAGCAGGCCCAGGCCCATCAGGCCAAGCATCAGCAGCGGGTAGGCGCGGGGGCCGACCGGTTCGTAGGAAAAGGCCGCCTGGTAGGGCCAGGCCATCACGGCCAGGGTGGCGCACACCGCCAGCAGGAGCAGGGCGAATATACGTTGCAGGATCATGAGTGAATCCTCATTGGGCGCGGACTTTGTGGGGGGCTTGCCCCGCGAACACCGGCAAAGCCGGTGCCATGCAACGCGGTGTCAGTTTCACGGGGCAAGCCCGCTCCCACAGGGATCGGTTCAGGTAATCGGCGATTTACTGAATCAAGCCAAATTCCTTGGCCAATGCCTTGTAGTCCGCCACTTGTTTCTTCACGTAGCCGTCCAGCTCCTCACCGGTCATGGCAAACGGGAACAGCTCGCGCTGGTCACGCAGCTTGGCGAAGTCGTCGGAAGCGAGCATCTTGTCGAACGACTGTTTCCACCAGGCGTAGTCTTCGTCGCTGACCTTCGGCCCGAGGTAGAAGCCACGCACCACTGGCCAGACGATGTCGTAGCCCTGCTCCTTGGCGGTCGGGATGTCCTTCATTTCCGGCTCGTCCAGGCGGTTTTCCGAGAACACCGCGAGGATGCGCATGTTGCCGCTCTGAATGTGCGGCATGGAGTCGGAGATGTCGGTGGAACCGACCTGGATGTGGCCACCCAGCAGCGCTGTGGCGATTTCGCCGCCGCCTTCCAGCGCCACATAACGCAGGTCGCGCGGATTGATGCCGGCCGCCTTGGCGATCAGCGCGGTCTGCATCCAGTCTTGGCTGCCGACGGTGCCGCCAGAACCAATCACCACCTTGCTCGGGTCTTTCTTCAGCGCCGCGACCAGATCGTCGAGGGTCTTGTAGGGCGAATCGCTTTTCACCGCGATGGCGCCATAGCTGGTACCGACCGCCGCGAGCCATTTCACGGCGTTTTCGTCAAAGCGGCCGAACTTGCCTTGGGCCAGGTTCAGCAAGGATCCGCTGGACCACGCCACCAGCGTGCCGGCATCCCCCGGGCGCTGGGCGACTACCGCGTTGTAGGCCACCGCGCCGACACCGCCGGGCATGTAGGTGACGCGCATCGGTTTGCTGAGGATCTTCTCCTGCACCAGGGCACTTTGCACCAGCTTGCAGGTCAGGTCGAAACCGCCGCCTGGCGAGGCCGGGGCGATACATTCAGGGCGTTTCGGTTCGGCGGCCAGGGCATTGCCGGCCAGCAGCAGGCAACCGGTAGCCAGGACGAGGCGGCGCAGTGAAAAGGTCATCGTCTATCTCCGTGAGC